>JAEEGL014628350.1_pt1 | contig 15669 bp, 12 predicted proteins | sample 9134231 | NCBI WGS metagenome assembly JAEEGL01 (sample SAMN16246548, study PRJNA631951) | gut metagenome | biome: gut microbiome; feature: rumen; material: fiber-attached | host: Bos | place: Iran: Karaj | collected 2018-10
CGATGGTCCTTAACTCACCCCTCGCCAGCGCCGGCTTAAGGATGTTGGAGGCATCCATGGCGCCGCTGGAGCGTCCTGCACCCACCAGGGTGTGGATTTCGTCGATGAACAGGATAATCTCGCCGGCGCTGTCCACCACTTCCTTGACCACGCCCTTGAGGCGCTCCTCAAACTCACCCTGGTATTTCGCGCCCGCGATGATGGCGCCCATATCCAGGGAATATACCTTCTTGGATTTCAGGTTTTCCGGCACCTGCCCGTTCACGATGTTCTGGGCGATGCCTTCAGAAATGGCGGTCTTGCCCACGCCGGGCTCGCCCACCAGGATGGGGTTGTTCTTGGTGCGCCGGGAAAGGATCTGCAGCACACGCCTTATTTCGTCGTCCCGGCCGATGACCGGATCCAACTTGCCCTGCGATGCCCTCTCGTTGAGGTTGATCGCAAAGCGTTCCAAAAAATTACTGTTATTGTTTTCGTTCATAATCCAATCTCCTTTGCCCCGTTCTGTTTCAATCTCCGTTCCTTCGTCAATAAACTGACAAAATGGCAGTTTGTTTTCTTTTTTTTCGTATCTTTGCGAAACTATGGATTTGCAAGCGCTAAAAAACAAGTACGACATCATAGGCAACGACCCGGCCCTGAACGAGGCGCTGGAGACGGCCGTGAAGTTTGCCCCCACCGGCCTGAGTGTGCTCATTCTGGGAGAAAGCGGTGTGGGTAAGGAAAGCGTGGCCCGCATCATCCATCAGTACGGACCCCGCCGCCAGAACTCCTTCTTCGTGGTGAACTGCGGCGCCCTGCCCAAGGAACTGGTGAATTCAGAGCTGTTCGGCCACGTGAAGGGCTCCTTCACCGGCGCCGTGGATAACCGCAAGGGCTATTTTGAAGAGGCCGATGGCGGAACGCTCTTTCTGGACGAGATAGCCGAGCTGCCCCTGGAAAGCCAGGCGCTGCTGCTTCGCGTCCTGCAGAGCGGAGAATACCGCAAGGTGGGCTCCAACAAGGTGGAGCACACGGACGTTCGCATCGTGGCGGCCACCAACGTGAACCTTTATGAAGCGGTCAAGCGCGGGAAGTTCCGCGAGGACCTCTACTTCCGCCTGTCCGCCGCCCAGATCCGCATCCCCGCCCTGCGGGAGAGAAAATCGGATATCTACCTGCTGTTCAGAAAGTTCACTTCGGATTTCTCGGAGGTGAACGGCATGTGCAAGATTTCCCTGAGGCCGGACGCCATCCGCCTGCTGGAAGGATACCGCTGGCCGGGCAACATCCGCCAGCTGCAGGGCTTCACGCAGGCCCTCACCGCCCAGCTTTCCCAGAAAGTAACCCCCACCCTCCAGCGCATAGAATTATCGGCCGAAGAGCTGGTCCCCTTTATGCCCAGGGAACAGGGAGAACCCATCCCCGTGCTGTACGAAGGTCCGCAGCCGCAATCTTCCTCCTCCTTCAGCAACGAAGAGCGCCAGGCTATCATGAAAGCCATCCTGGACCTCAAGCAGGAAGTGGATGCCCTCAAGGCACGCGTAGACCGCCGGGAACTGCCCGCTCCCCCGGCTCCTATGGAAGAGGAGGCCGAATGGCAAGGCCAGGAGGAGTTCACTTCCCATCGGCCCATTGTGCGGGTAGAGCATCACGAGATGCCGGAGGAAGAGCCCTCTCTCAGCGTCCGCCGCTCGGAGGAAGAGCTCATCCGCCAGGCCCTGGAAAAATACCACGGCAACCGCAAGAAGGCCGCCGAAGAACTGGGGATGAGCGAAAGAACCCTCTATCGCAAACTACCCCCCGAATACCGTAAGAAATGAAGCGCACCGCCCTCATACTTGTGTCGGCCCTGCTGGTGGTCTCCTGTGGAATCTATTCTTTCACAGGCACTTCCATCCAGCCGGACGTAAAAACCATCACCATTCCCTATGTGGAGTACAAGGCCCTCCGCGTGAACCCCAGCCTGGCCGGAGACCTCACCGACGCCCTGCAGGAGAAATTCCGCAAGCTCACCCGCCTGGAGCAGGTGGACCAGGACGGAGACCTGGAACTGGTAGTGGAAGTGACGGGATATGACGTCAAGGCCACGGCCATCACGGCCAACGAAATGGCGGCCCAGAACCGGCTCACCGTGGGGGTGAAGATTGCATTCACCAACCGCAAATACCCAGAGGACGATGTCAACCAGAGTTTCAGCGCCTATGAGGACTTTGATGCCACGCAGTCGCTGGAAGCCGTAGAAAGCGGCCTTTGCGAAACCATCATCGACAAACTGGTAGAAGATATTTTCAACGCAACTGTAGCACAATGGTAGGCACTTCCCGCATAGACCTTCACACCCTCAACCTGGACGAACTGGTGGGGGTGGTCAACCTGTACCCCTGGTATGCCGGCGCCCGGCTGGAACTGTGCCGCCGGATGTCCCGGATGGGAGACACCTGGGACCAGGACCAGTATGCCCCCGAGGCCCTGTACCTGCCCCAGCGCAGCATTCTGGTAAGCCTCCTGAAGCGCTCCAACCAGGCCGATTATTCCGACAAGGATGTCCAGGAGCTGTTGGCCTCCTACCTGGAACCGGCCGTCCAGGAAACCGACACCGAGCGTCCGGCCCAGCACTCCGTACATGTGGTGGGAGGAGATTACTTCTCCCAGGCCCAGTACGACAATGTGAAAAAGGGGTCGGACAGCATCTTCTCCCGCTTTGCCACCCAGATCCGCACGGAGACGGCGGCCGCCAAGGAGGACGTGTCTCCGGTGGCAGACCGCTTCGCCACCGAAACCCTCGCCCGAATCTTTGCCGAACAGGGCCGTCCGGAGGAAGCCAAACGCATTTATTCGCGTCTGATTTTGGATATTCCGGAAAAAAGTGCTTACTTTGCAACCCTTATCGACTCTTTGAAGTCCGAAACTGAGCAATAAAGAAAATAAAAAGATAAATATATGTCTACTGCATTTGTAATTTTGCTGTCCCTGATTATCATCGCATCCATTCTCCTGATTGCGGTTGTCCTCCTGCAGAATGGTAAGGACGGCGGTCTGGCAACCAACTTCACTTCTGCCAACCAAACCCTGGGTGTGCGCCAGACGGCCACCATCCTGGAGAAGGCCACCTGGTACCTGGTTGCCTTTATCCTGCTGGTTTCCATCCTCACCGTGTTCGTGAACCGTGGCAGCACCGCCACCGGCACCAACGACGCCATCGGCTCCGGCATTGTAAACCAGGCCGAAAGTGCCGCCGAGGAAGCTGCTACCGTAGACTTCCCCGTCACCCAGCAGAACCCCGAGGCCGAATAATCCGGCTATCGGCAAGCGCTTTACTCCTCCTGGTCCGGACGGGCCGGGAGGATTTTTCGTAAGCGTTTTCTTGCAAAAGAGCACATCTTAATGTATATTTGTGGTCTAGCATTAGTATTGAAGTATATGAAAAAAATCCTGATTTTCTTCGCCGCCGCTACGCTTGCCGTAGCCTGCGCGTCTCCTGAAAAGATGGCCAAAATGGCCAACAATGTCCAAGTGACCTGCGAACCCTCTGTCCTGGAGGTGGTTAACGGAACCATCGACCCCGTCGTGACGGTTACTTACCCCAAGGATTATTTCAATCCCAAGGTAATCCTGGAAGTCACCCCCGTGATTGTGTACGAAGGTGGTGAAGCTGCCATGAAGCCCTTCAAGTATCAGGGCGAAAAGGTGAAGGACAACTACAAAGTGGTTTCTTCCGAAGGCCAGAAAGTAACGGAGCGCATCCACTTCGACTATGTGGAAGGTATGGAAAAGAGCCATCTGGAGCTCCGCAGCCGCGTACTGGCCGGCAAGAAGTCCATCAACCTGCCCACCCGCAAGGTGGCCGATGGTGCCAACACCACCTATATGCTGGTCAAGCGCGCCGGGAACGTGGCCTTCAAGAAGGACAACTATCAGGACGTGATCGTGACCACGGCCGAGGGTCAGATCAAATACAAGGTAAACAGCTCCGAGGTTCGCAATTCCGAACTGAAGGGAACCTCCGTCAAGGAGTTCCTGGCCGCCCTGGACGCCGCCAACGCCAATGAGCGTTCCACCGTCAAGAGCACGGAGATTGTGGCCTACGCCTCCCCCGAAGGTGCCGAGAAACTGAACAACAAGCTCTCCGGTAACCGTTCCCAGAGCGCTTCCAAGGCTTGGAACAAGATCACCAAGGGCCACGATGCCCTGGATCCCTCCGTCAAGAGCGTGGGTGAAGACTGGGAAGGCTTCCAGCAGCTGGTTTCCGAGAGCAATATCGAAGACAAGGAGCTCATCCTCCGCGTCCTGTCCATGTATAGCGACCCTGCCGTGCGCGAAAACGAAATCCGCAACATGTCCCAGGTATTCACCGCCCTCAAGGGTGAGGTGCTGCCGGAACTGCGCCGCGCCCGCCTCATCGCCAATGTGGAAACCAAGAACTACACCAACGAGGAACTCCTGGACATCCTGAAGAACAACGAGAAGATCCTGGACGAGGAAGCCCTCCTCCGCGTAGCTTCCGTGGCTCAGGACAACGCCCAGAAGGAAAGCATCTACCAGAAGGCCATCGAGCGCTTCAACTCTTCCCGTGCCATGTACAACCTGGCTGCCCTTTACCTGAACGAAGGCAAAGTGAGCAAGGCCGAGGCCGGTCTGGCAGAACTGAACGCCGCAGATCCTGACGTGATCAACGCCAAGGGCGTGGTTGCACTCCGCAAGGATGACTTCGGCACCGCCGAGAGCCTCTTCCGCAAGGCCGGCACCCCCGAAGCCAAGAAGAATCTGGGCATTGTTCTCATCCTTACCGGACAGTACGAAGAAGCCGCCCAGGTGCTCAAGGACGTGGATGGCTGCTGCCACAACACCGTTCTGGCCTACATCCTCACGGACCAGCTGGACAAGGCTATGGAATCTGCCCACTGCGGAGATCCTAAGGTATGGTACCTGAAGGCCATCGTCGCCGCCCGTCAGGGTAAGGTGAGCGAAATGAAGACTTTCCTGGAGAGAGCCTACAAGAACCCGAGCCTGCAGGCCCGCGCCGCCAAGGACATCGAGTTCGCCGCTTACGATCTTTAGGCCGTGAAAACATGCCTTCTCATTTGGGACATCATCTTCTGCGTCCTCGTGGTGCCGGGGATGATGTTCTTATTTCCCATCTCGCAGTGGATCCAATGGCATCCAGACTACGTTTTGGGATATTTTGTATGGCTGGAGGGCGTGTGGTTCATGTGTAGAAAAGGGATAGGACCGCTGCTGGTGCAGGACCGTCAAGGCATGGCACTGGCAGTGGGTTCTCTCTTTTTAATAGGCGTGGTCACCTTCCTGATGACGCTTACGCCTGTTAACTTCACCAGCCCCGGAGACAGCTTCGGGATGATGAAGCTTCATCACCGCGCCATGTGGATCCTTCTGCTGGCCGTGGTATCGGCCGGTATTCCCGAGGGCGCCCTGGCGGCCAAAAACAAGGAACTGACGGCCGCAAAAGACCTGGAAGAAAAGACGGAGAAGGCCAGGACAGCCCTGGCCACCCGCCGGGCGGAAGCCTTCACGGACGCCGGAGACGACGAGATCCAGGTGAAGGCGGGCTACCGCACCGTGCACCTGCCCCTCACGGCCATCCAGTTCATCGAAGGAAGGAACAATTATGCGGCCTTCCACCTGGACAACCGGGAGGAGGTGGTGTCCCAAATTCCCCTTAAAAACGTAATGGAACTGCTTCCGGAAGGGAAGTTCGTGCGCATCCACCGTTCGTATATCGTTCCGGCCTGGCGCATAGAAAAACGTACGGCAACGGCCATCAAACTCATGGGCATTCAAGACCCTCTCCCCATCGGCCGGGCGTACAGGGAAGAGTTAAAATCGAACAAATAAATGGCAAAGAACAACAAAGATTTTTACGCAACCCGTTCGACGGCCTGGTGGAAAGTGGCCATCGCCATGATCGGGTCCTGCCTGTCGGGTGTTACCTTCGTGTCCGTCCCCGGTATGGTGGATATAGCCGGCTTCGGCTATCTCCAGATGGTTATGGGCTTCTTCCTGGGCTATCTGGTCATCGCTTTCGTACTGTGTCCGCTGTACTTCAAACTCAATGTGGTATCCGTCTATGAATACCTGGACAAGCGCTTCGGAATGGCCTCCCACAAAACCGGCGCCTGGTTCTTTTTCATCTCCAAGATCCTGGGGGCATCGGCCCGCCTGTTTCTGGTCTGCGCCACGCTGCAGCTGTTGCTGATGGGGCCCATCGGCGTTCCCTTCTGGGTAACGGTGCTGCTGAGCGTACTGCTGGTGTGGCTTTACACCGTACGGGGCGGCGTAAAGGCCGTGATCGGGATGGATATCTTCAAGACTCTCTGCATGCTGGCAGCGGTGGGCCTTACCCTTTTCCTGGTGGGAAAGGAAGTAGGCAAACTGGACACCGGCTACATGAAACTCTTCCATTTTGACGACGTAAACGCCTCCCAGTATTTCTGGAAACAGCTGCTGGGCGGCATGTTCACCGTGATAGCCATGACCGGCCTGGATCAGGATATGATGCAGCGCACCCTGGCCTGCAAGAACGTGAGAGACTCCCAGAAGAATCTGATGGTGTCTATCCTGCTGCAGGCGGTGATGATTTCGCTCTTCCTCTTCCTGGGCGTGGCCCTGTACCAGTATGCCGGCCTGCATGGCATTACGGCCCGCGGAGACCAGTTGTTCCCGGAAGTGGCCTGGAACGGCGGTCTTCCCAAGATTGTGGGCGTTCTGTTCCTGGTGGGCCTGGTGATGGCGGGCTTCCCGGCCGGAGGATCGGCCCTGACCTCCCTCACCACGTCCTTTACCATTGACATCCTGGGAGGAAAAGACCAGAAGCGCACCCTTATCCACAGCGGAATGGCGGTTCTGATGGCCCTCGCCATCATCGTTTTCAACGCCCTCAACAACACCAGCGTCATCGATGCGGTGTACCGGCTGGCCAGTTACTCCTACGGCCCGCTTCTGGGCCTGTTTACCTTCGGCCTTTGCTGCAAGAGGACGGTGAAGGACCGCTGGGTGCCCGTGGTGGCCATCCTGGCCCCCATCCTCTGCCTGGTATTGGATATGAATTCCGTGAAGTGGTTCAACGGGTACCACTTCAGCTATGAACTGTTACTGATGAACGCCACCTTTACGATAGTCGGCCTGCTGCTGATCAGCAAGAAAAAATAGGGGTTGAGCCCCTATTTTTTCTTTTTAGGAACGATGTAGCGGGAATAGCCAATCTGGACGCCCAAAAGCTCTACGTTACGGGCAATCTTGAACTCATTCATAGTGGCCGAGCCCATATTGGCCTGGTCTTTCTGAGCATCCGTCATATTCCAGAACTTATCCTGGTGGCTGCGCTGCCAGACGGCTCCCACAAGGGGAACACTTACGGTAATTACGCTGTTGTCCTTAAGCCTGAGGGCGGCACCGCCGGCAATCTCCAGGCCGATGGAAAGGCTGCTGGATTCACGAAGTTTGGTCACTTCTCCCCCGTTTTTGGGAATGGGGTGGGAGAAGGTGAATCCATAATTGGCAAAAAGGCGTCCCTCCGCAAATACGCCCAGCATCTTGCTGCCGAACAAAGACTTATAGCGACGGGCCGTGAAAGCGGCACCCACCTTGTGGTGAATCATATGACGGTGGGAAAGCTGGATGTTCAGATTCTCCTCCTTGGGATCCGCATTCAGGATATCCCGGAAATCCAACTGAAGGTTGGTGTCCAACAGGTAGCCGCTGTAACCGAGACGGAAGCCCAGGGAGGTGTCATCGGCCACAAACCAGGCGAAACGGGGGCTGACATTCCAAATCTGCATTTTTCCCTGCCCGATGTTCAGGATGGAAAGGATGGAATAACCGTCTCCTTCGTTCGCCCCGGTCAAATCAAACAGGCGATAAGAGCCGCTAATGCCGATGGAACGGCCGCCTTTGGCCAGAAAAGCACGGCTCTGCGGGTTGTCAGGGTCGTTAAAGCGGCTCAGTACTTTGTCGACGGGATTCTGGGCAAAGGCCGACAGAGAAACCATCGTAAGAGCAATAATGATTAGTTTTTTCATGGTTAAAATATTTACTGTTAGAATTTCCATTTGACACCCAGCACAAAGAAGCGCCGGTTGCTGCGCACCTGTTCCACCCAGAACTCCTGCTGCTCTTCCGACTCAAAGCTGGTTTCGCGGGGCTGGTCCAGCAGGTCTTTGGCTTGCAGATACAGCGTGAATTTCTTGAAATCTTTCTGGACACGGGCGTTGAGCTCGCAGTATTCCTTGAACAGGGTAAAGAAAGTGGCCACCTTGCTCTGGTATTTGGCATCGGCCCCTACGCTCCAGCCCTTGCCCAGGAAGGCCGTTATGTCGCCAGTCAGTTTCCAGTCGAAGGAGTTCTTGACTTTGTCGCCCTCCTTGGCCGTACGGCGGGACTGGTTGTAGGTTACACCTATATTGGCCACGATCACTTTTCCCCTCCATCCCAGTTTCTGGTTGATACCCACAGACTTACTGTTGGAGGAATTGAGCCAGTGGAAAACTTTGTACTGGCGTCCTTCAATCTCTTCGTTGGTCCAGGTCTGGTCTATTTCATCGTACACTTCTTTGTAGGACACGTTGGTCTGGGAGAGGAAGCGTTTGTACTTGAATTCGTATTCCAGGCCGTAGAGGTAGGTGGTGGGAGAAAACAGCTGCTCGTTTCCCCGGTATAGCTGGTCCAGATAACCGGCCGTACGGTCGTACCAGCAAATCTTGAGATAGTCCGGGTGGCTCACGCTAATCTGGTTGGTCAGGTTCAGGGAATGGTTGGGAGAAATGGTCCATTTAATATTGGACTTTCCTACCGGATAGACGCCCTTGACTTTCAACGGCTGCCGGTGGGTGTCGTCATTGAGGCGGCGGGCGTAAACCTGGGCGGCATAGTTGGCGTGGGCCTCCACCCTCTTCCATTTGAAATCGGCCGCCAGATATGGATCGGCCCAGAAACTCAAGTAGTTGAAGCTTTCCCGCAGGCGGGTGGAGTCTTTCCACATCTCTTCCTCCTCGTACAGGGAAACCCGGGTGGCACCGCTATTTTGGTCCAGGGCGTGCTTGAGGGTAACGCGTGCGCCGGGGGTAAGGGTTAGCTTGACGTCCTGGTTTAGGAGAACCTGCTGCAGATGGACGTCTCCGTCCAGGTTCAAATCCTGGCTGCTGGGGGTGATCCTGTATTTCCAGGCATAACCCTGAAGGTCTTCCACATCTACCCGCGTACCGCCTTTTCCCGGATCGGTCTTGAACACCGTCCAGATATTGCTTCTGCTGCTTCCGATGGACTGTAGGACGACAGAGCCGTGCAGGGTGCTGCGGTCCCCGTTGAAACGATGGGAGACCCGTGCGCCCGCTTCCAGCTTGTGCTCGTCCATAACAGGCGTCTCATAATAGTAGGAGAAGCGTTGCACCTCTTCCGCATTCCCGTCAAAATTCATCGAATGGTTCTGGGCGCGGTCGTTCTTATACTGGTACAGAATCCAGGTGGAATAGGTCCTGAACGGGGAAGGCTTCCACTCGAAGTCTGTCCGGATGCTGGTAGAAAGGGGCTTGGTGGTAGCCGCTTTATATACCAGTCCCGTCTTTTCCTTTTTGTAGGAAAAGCGGGCGTTGTCGGTGGTCTTGGGCTCCCACTTCCCGTCCACTTTGGTGCTCCAGCGGAATTTGTCCGTCTTGTAATTCAATTGGAAAACACCCTGGGTAAAGCCGTGGAACATCGGCTTGTCATCGGAGACGACGCTGCCTTCCATTCCTCCCAAACCGGCCGAGAAGTCCACATTGCCGGTCCACTGTGCCCTTAGCGGAAGGGAGCACAGCAGCAGGGCGAAGGCCAGGTACAGACTCAGGTGCCGATTCATCTATTTATCCTCTTTAACAAGATGCACGTCGCACTGCGGGAACGGGATGCTGATGCCCGCCGCATTCAGCGCTTCGTAAATCACTTCCTTGGAACGGTCTATATACCCAATCCTTTCGGGAACCAACACGTACTGCTTCACGGCTATCTCTACCGCGCTGTCGGCCATATTGTTGACCACGACGTTGATCCCGTACTTGGGCTCCACGATCTCCCGGCCATACGGATCCTTGGTCCTCAGTTTCTCCATCGCCTCTACCAGCACCTGGCGAACCTTCTTGACGTCGGTCCCATAGGCCACGCCCGCAATGATCTTGGTGAACTCATAGGAGTTGTTGCGGGTCAGGTTGTTGAAGTTCTTGCCGAAGAGGGAGGCATTGAGGAAAGACATCTCCGTGCCGTCCAGGGTTTCCACCACCACGCACTGGTAGTTGATGGCCACCACCTGCCCGCGCACGCCGTCGCATTCAATCCAGTCTCCAACCCGCAGGCGGCCGCCCATCAGCTGGATACCATAAATAAAGTTGTTCAGGATATCCTTGAGAGCCAGACCGATACCGGCCGACAGACCGCCGGCAATGAGCCCCAGCGATCCGGTAGGGATGTTCAGCACGGAGACCACCACCACGGCGTAAGTCATCCAAACCAGGACGGAGATGATGCTGTTGCCCAGGGCCAGGTTGATTTCATTGGCCCGGATGGTGGTCCGGTTGTGCTTGCGCATAAAGGTGGCATACCGCACAAACTGCCAGATGGCGTGAATGGCCTGGTTGAGATATCGCAGGGCAAAGAACAGGATGGACAGGCCGATGATGCTCCTGCCGGAGATGCGGAGCGTCTCGAATCCCTCCTTGTCCAGGAGCTGGACGAAAGGAATATTGAAAATCTTGTCGTAGAGGTCGTCAAAATCGAAGACATCCAACGACATATGGATGCAAAGCGGCAGGGAGAGCAGCACCATAGCCGGAATAGCTACTTGCCGGACGAAGCTATAAAACCACGTGGCGCCAAACAGGAGCGATTCCCGGTCTGTGCCCGACACATAGGTGATTCTCTCTCGCAGGGATTTCACACGCTGGTCCAGCCAACGCTGCTTATAGCGTTCCATCAGGTCTGATACGCAGAAGATGGTAAGAATCACGGCCAACTGGAAGTACCACCAGATGAGAACGAGCAGGGCCAGGAAGGTGTCGCCGAAGAAGGCAAAGAGGAAAGCGATGAGGTAAATGGCCAGCGATACCCAGCCCAGAGCACTGTCGATGGGGGTTGCCTTTCCGCTTTCGCCTATGCTGAAGATCAGTTGCCGCAACACGGCCAGGGCCAGGATGGGCGGAAGCAGGAAATTGATGAAGGAATCCGGCACAAAGATGATGCGGCAGACAATGATGATGAGCGCCAGGACAAAGGTGGGAATGTAGAGCCGGAGACTGTGGTGGATTTTCTCCGGTTCCACCCGCAGCAGCATAGACCCGGTAATGGCAATGAGCAGCCACAGGAAGGTGTTGATGTGCCGACCGGTCAGCTCGATATACTCGTTGCCGTGTACGCCGAAGCCCAGCACCAGGAAGTATGCGATGGTTCCTACCAGCACAGAGAACAGGGGCAGCTGCTTCAGGGGAAGATGGCGCTTGATCTTCTCCACGCGGCTCAGGAGCCACAGGAGAAGGAATGTCACCAGCCAGAAAAGGACCAGGAACACCAGCTGGATGGCGCTGACCAGCACCAGGATAGAGTTGGCTCCCCTGCTGGAAAGCCCGTCAAACAGATCGGCCTCTTCCTGCTGATCGGCCTGCTGGCTCTCATCATCGTCCAGTTCCTCGAAATCATATTGCTCGCGAAGGTCTCCTTTGACCCTCTCCCAATAGGGATGAGGATTGGACAGGATGTTCAGGAAAGACGTCTGCCCATCCACGAAGACGTATTTTTCCAGTTCCCGGTAGCGGGACTGGGCGTAATCGTAAGCTTCCTTCATACGCCAGTAGGCCGCCTGGTAGTGCGAACTGTCCGCTACCATGACGTCGCGGTTGTCGGCGTACATCTTCAACAGCTCGGAGGCATACCGGATGCAACTGTCCCTGTGCACTTCGCCTTCCTCGTCCAGGACAAAGGGGGAAGAGAGCGAATCCTTGATGGCTATGCGGATCACTTCCTTTTCCAGGGAAGAGGAAATGTCTGAGATGCGCTGGTCCAGGGAATCGTTGTGATACAGCAGGCTGTCCGGCACAATCTCTATCTCGATCTCTTTCATCACCGGAGGTAACCGGCGAAGAGCCTCGATAAGGCGGGCATAACGGTCAATTTCCGTATTCAGCTCCTGGACAATACGGTCGTACGGTTTCCTGTCTTTGCTGAAATCCTTGTAGGCCGATGTCACTTTGTTCAGGGCATAAGCCAGGTCAAAGGTCATATCCGATTCCTGCGTATACAGCAGGAGGGAGAGTTCGTTGGACGCGGTGATGATATCCACCATCCGCTTGTGCTCGCGGTCATAGTTCTCCTGGAACTGTTTCTGCTCCTGGGTACGTTGCTCAAAAACCATCTTCAGCTCGGAGCGCAGATCCTTGAGCACATCGCTCAGTGCCTGTCCATTCACGACCGACAGGAGCGGAATGGAAAACACACAGAGGGCGAATGTAATCGTCAGAAGTCTCTTTTTCATCTGGGAAACCTTACTATAAGTGGCAAAGTTACATATTATTTCTTGACTTTCTCCCCAAAATGGTTTATTTTTGGGCACCTAACCGCATTTATAAACACTTTAAATATTATCGTCTATGAAAGCTTTGAAATCATTTTTCACCGTAGCTCTGGCGCTCATCTGCACCGCAGCTCTGGCCCAGAATTCCCTCCAGGAAACCGTTGCCCCCGGAAACAAGGTCTATGTCCAGATTGTCAACGATCAGGATCACCCCATTCCGGCCGATGAAATAGAGGACGTCACCCGGGAGCTGGCCGCCGCCGGCGAGTGGGAACGCGTGAACGACCCCGCCGAGGCCGATTTCACCCTCAGCATCGAAGCCAAGAAGAAGATGGTCTTCAACAGCCCCCGCACCTGGCTCACCCCTTCCGTCATCGACAAGGAAGGCAATGTTCTCTGGAAAGGAGACACCTACAAGGCCGACGCAACGATGTTCAACGGCTACCGGAGCACGAACACCTGCATCCGTACGGTAAAGGAGAAGGGCTTCGAGAAAAACCTCTTCAAAAAGGCCGGGAGATAACAAAACCCTCGCAAGAAACTGTAAATCAGCTTGTCGCGAGGGTTCTTTGTGATTATTTTAGTGGGTTACTCCCAGTTGCCGCTTTTGGCTGTTCCGTCGGCAGCAAAGTCGAAGAGAAACTTCATTATAGGTTTATCCAGATACCTTTCAGCGTAGTCTGGAACTTTGTTATACGCCATATCCACTCCGCCATTCGATGAGCTGGATACCGTGCTCCCCAGCTTCTCGTTGTTTTTGTTTACGACATAGTACTCGTAGTGGTAGAGGTGCTTTGCACTGAATACGCCCTCTTTGGTGGGATCGAAACCATCCTTCAACTTGATTGTCACGCGGCCTCCCAGGGTGGCGGGCAGTTTGTTGGACTTGATGGTCTTGGTCCACTCCGCCGAAGTCATGGTTTCGGTTTTCAGTGCACCGGCGGCATCATAGTACTCCACAGTCAGGGTGAAAGCGTTAAAGAGATCCTCGGTGACCGTGAATTTGTAGGTCATCACGGCGGAAACAGGGGTGGTGTCCGGAGCTTCGGGCTGATCGGGGTTGTTCTTGCCACAGGACGTGAACAAGGCTGTGCAGCAAAGGACGGCTGCAAGTGTCATCAGATTCTTTTTCATATTTTTGATTGTTATTTGTTTGATGTGCAGTATTGGAGGGCGCGCTCCAGCTGAGAGTCGCGGCCAGTGTTTTTGAATAGCGTGTCATCGAAGTCCACTTCGATGTCGGGGGTGATGCCCTCGCCTTCAATCAGCTTTTTGTCCAAGGTGAAGGCACCGAGCATGGGCACATAGCCATAGACGGCCGTCTTGCCCTTTTCGCCGATATGTCCGGAGTAGTTGTAGGTGTTGTACTCGTTCTCGGACAGCGGGCAAAGGCCGCCCCAGGTGCGCTTGCCGATGACCTTGCCATTGGGCATGGTCTTGACGCCCAGGGTGGACATCTCTGACATGCTGACGGACTTGCAGTTGGTGAGGATGACGACGGGTTCGGTGATGGTCTCGTGGGGCGTGCTCATGGTGACAGCAGTGGCCTCCATCATCGGGGAGTAGTCGTAGCGGGCGGTGCCACGCTTGTAGCGCTGGTAGCCAAAGTGAAGGCCGCCGGAGGGCAACAGGGAACCTACAAAGTACTGGAAATCATTCACATTTCCGCCGGTGTTGCTGCGTACGTCCAGGACGACACCGCCCAGCGTGCCGCTTCGGTGAAGCTGCTGCACGGTATTGAACCAGGCTTGCCACACCTCGCGCATCTGCTGGATATGATGCATGGTGGCAGGGTCGGAGGTGTTGAAGGTCTCCTGTGTGCGGGCATCTTCCAAATAGAGGGTCATGGCGAAGCTGTTGACGTGGAAATAGGCGATATTACCCTTGAACAGGGCGTAGTCGAACGTGATGCCTTTGGTGACGAAGATGGGATCGATGTAGTCGTAACCGGGAATCTCGAGGAAGCTGTATTTCTCGTGAAGACGGTTGTAGAGGGTGACAGCGGCGTCCAGCAAAAGGCCCCCGATGGTAGTCAGCTCCTGGTAGAAGGCTTGCAGCTGCCGGAGCTGGAAGTTCTCCATCTCGGTGCGAATGGGCAGTGCAGCGAGTTCCTGAATACGGGATCTCGTCCACTGAAGGCCGATACCGGGTGTGCTTAGGAAGCGCAGGATCATGTCAAGGGCGTAGGTGCTATAGCTCATCACAATGGGGTTGCCCTCAGCATCGGTCTCCACCTGGCCATGGGCCACATCGGCGTAGTAAGTGAGGTCGGGCTTAAAGCCGTTGGCAATGGCGTAGTCGTCGCGCGAGGCAAAGCGGTCGAGGGCAGGTGAATAACTCACGGTATTGCCCGTCTTGTGGTTCTTCATGTCAAAACTGAAGTGGCCGTCGTGCAGCGGACCCAGGGTCTTCTGCATGAGGGTCTTCAACTCGTCGTCGGTCACGGTGGAAGCCTTGTCCAGAGCCTCGAACTGGGGATAATACTCGTCATAGATGGCATCCCAATCTACGCCGTGATGGGCCTCGTAGTCCCAGATGGAATAGTACTGGTTAAGGCCGTTCCACATGATCTGGAACTTGGCGGCAAAGGAGGAGTCAGCACTGGCGAACACCAATTTGTCATTGTGAGCGTAGGATACCAGCGTGTCGCTCTCAGGTCGGCAGGCTCCCATGCTCAGCAGCAGGAGCATCGCACTTGTGATGGATAATATCTTTTTCATGGATGATGATCGATTGAGGGTTGAACTTTACTTGAACAAGTAATACACGCCTACCTGAAGGGCCATGGTGCTGTTGTAGCGATAGTCAGCTACGCGCATATAGGGCTTGGTGGTAGAGGTGAGGCCGTGGTAGTAGCGGGCTTCGAGCTGGATGGCCCAGTGCTTGCCCATGAGGTACTCCAAACCGGCAGCGGCCAGCAGACCGGCATCCCAGCGGTAGTCGCGGTCAGCGTTGAACTTTACGTCCTCGTTGATGTTTACCCATTTGTTGCTGAATAGGTTGTAGTCGGTGCCGGAAAGGTGGCTCTTGAGCCAGAAGCCGGTGTAGAAACCCAGATTGCAGAAGCCGCGCAGCCGATTACCGCCAAAACTGAAGGCGGCCATCACGGGCAGCTGCACGTAGTTGTTGCGATAGCAATA
>JAEEGL011084500.1_pt1 | contig 15668 bp, 11 predicted proteins | sample 9134231 | NCBI WGS metagenome assembly JAEEGL01 (sample SAMN16246548, study PRJNA631951) | gut metagenome | biome: gut microbiome; feature: rumen; material: fiber-attached | host: Bos | place: Iran: Karaj | collected 2018-10
CTTATTCTTACCTCTACCCGTATGGTTTGCGCCAATATCGGTCAGATCGTGGTTCAGGCCGGATTCCCCATCGGACTTGCCATGTGCGTAGGCATTGCCGTTGACTGGAATCAGGCTGTATTCATGGCTATCGGTACAATCCCTGCATTCATCATCCTGCCTTTGCTTCCCGTTTTAAAGAAACTGTTCGGAAAGAAGGGACTTTATTATCTGCTTCTGTGTGTAGGTCTTGTCGGATTCATCACACTGTTCATAATAGGTAAGTTCTTTGATGTTCAGAAATGCAATGTAATTGTTCAGGGCGCTAAGGTTCTTACAGGTGTTGGCCTGCTGGTAGGTTCACTTATGTGGGCTCTTGTTCCTGAGGTTATCACCGATGCCGAGTACCGCACCGGCAACCGTCCTGCAGCTACCGTAAACGCTCTGGCAGGTGTGGCTTTCAAGGCCGGTTTCTCACTTGCAGGTTTCATCACTCCTTGGGTCATGGGTCTGATTGGCTTTAACCTGGCCAGCGAGGAGTCAGCTCTGCCTACCGATCCCAAGGCATGGTTCACTGTCACATGCATATTTGCAATAGTAGGTTTCGTCCTGCTTACGCTCTGCTTCATGGGCAGTAAGGAGAACATCACCACCACTCCCGAGAAGCCAGTATCATTCAAGGAGATGTGGCTTGAGTTCAAGGCTAACAAGTGCCTGCAGCTGGTTCTGAGTATCTTTATCGTTGTGTTCCTGGCATCATTCATCAGCGCTCCGGTAAATGCTTACTATACTCACCTGAGTGATTATAATCCAACTGTTCAGAATGCAATCCTTATATTCACAACCATCATTCCTGCCATTCTTCTTGTTGTTGTAGGATATCTGGTATTCAAGTATCCTCTCACTGATGAAAGACTTGATGAGATGAATAAGGAGATTGAGGCTAAGCACGCTGCACAGAAATAATTGAAAATTGAAAATTGAAAATTGAAAATTGAAAATTGAAAAAAACGAGCGAAATTTCTTTCGCTCGTTTTTTATGTCGCGGCTTTTACGCACCGCATGGTAATTTTCAATTTTCAATTCTCAATTTTCAATCAGAAACCGAAGTCGAAGTCTTCGGTTTGGATGTTGGTATCCTGTTCGGGGGCTTTGGCAGTGAGGTGGATGGGATTGCCTTCGATGTGGACGGCTTTGACCGGGCAGATAAATTCGCAGCCGCCGCATCCTACGCAAAGGTCGGGGGTGGTCTCAGGGATGGTCAGGCCTCCCTCAAACGGCACCATGTGGATGGCCTGGACGGGACAGTGCTCGGCGCAGGCTCCGCAGCTGGTGCGGTTAACGTTGACTACGCAGATATCCTTGTTAAAGACCACGCGGCCGGGCTGGGTGCTGTGTTTCTGCTCTACGGTAAGAGGTTTGATGGCTCCGGCAGGGCAGACCTGGCTGCACAGGGTGCAGTCATAGTTGCAGTAGCCCTGGTCAAATTTCATTACCGGCTGCATGATGCCACCCAGGCCATACTCCATACCGGCAGGCTTGAGTACATGGCTGGGGCACTTGCTTACGCACAGATGGCATGATGTGCAGTGTTGCAGCAGGTTCTTGTGGCTGATTGATCCGGGGGGAGACATAGGCACACGGGTGTCCTTATGGCCTGTAACCTTGGCTTCGACGGCGGCGGGAGCAAGAGCTGCCAGCACCAGTGCTGATTTGATGAACTGACGCTTGGATTCATCGACGTTGTCAGCAGCCGGGGCCTTTTTACTGTTTTTTACCGGTCCGTAGTATATGGCTTTCTGCCTGCATGCGTCTATGCAGTCAAAGCAGTCAACGCAGCGTGAGTAGTCTATCTGCTGGTTGTTGGAGTCTATGCAGTATGCCTTGCACTTGCGCTGGCAGGCCAGGCAATGGTTGCACTTATCCTTGTCAATGCGTATGCGCAGTATGGAGAATTTTGAAATAAAGCCCAACAATGTGCCCACAGGGCAGATGGTGTTGCACCATGTGCGACCGTGGTGATATGAAATGTGACCTATGATTCCCAGTGTGAGCAGTGCCACTACGAATGCGCTGATAGACCTGAGCGATATCAGGACCTTGAAGAAACGGTAACTGCCGGTCTTTTCGGATATGGCGGCCAGCAGGTTGTTGCAGAACAGATAGACGGGCTTGAATAGTTCATCGGCCATGCGTCCGTATGCGCTGTACGGTTCAAGCAGGCCCACCAGGAATGTGAATCCGCAGATCCACGCAATCACCAGTGCGGCCAACACTCCCCAGCGAAGCCAGGGCTGCTCTGGCTTGTAACCATACTTTTTTTTCTTGTCAGCTTTTTTGGACAACCAGTTGAAAAAGTCCTGAAATATGCCTAACGGGCAGATTACGGAACAGTACAGGCGGCCCAGCAGCAGTGTGGCTGCGATGAGGCACACCAGCGTCACTATGCTGAGTGACAGCAGAGCGGGACCGAACTGAATCTTCTGTAACAGGGGATTGTCAACAATTCCCGCGATATCAATAAACCCGAACGTAAGTATGGCGATGACAGCAATGGCCACCGCCGTTCTTATTTTTCTTAGCATAATGTCAGAGTTTGACTCTCTTTACGTTTATTGACTCCAGATCCATTGTTCCGAGTCCCAGCGCCTGACCGTCCGGAATGTGCTCAATGTTCTCAAACCGGATGCTTTTGTTGATCTGTGTAAAGAACTTTCCGGCAGCGGTATCTACAGCTACTATATCGGGCGAAGCGAACAGAGCCTTGGTGAGTACTACGTCACTGGCGCTGCGTCCCTGCGGGCCGTTGGTGGCCACGGTACGATATGCGTCTACTATGTGAAGTACTGCCGGCTTGTAAGTGCAGATATCGGCAATGCACTGGTGCAGACCGCGTGAATGGAATGTACGGCGGTCCCATACAATACCCATGTGATTCTTCATTGCGCAAGTCATCAGGGCACCTCCGTGGTTCTTGAGCACGGGTACGTTTATCCACTTGTCACACTCTATGATTGCCTTGTGAACCTGCGCGCTCTTGAGAGTCTTGGCATTTGGTATTTCAACCTGCTGGTATGATGACTGTTCATGTGCATGAACCATGGTTGCACCTGCTTCCTTAACGGCAGCTTCGATGCCGCTGTGATCATAGCAGCGGGTCCAGTTATCACAGGTATGGTCAAATACCTTTATCTCGGCTGCACCTGCATCCTGACACATCTTGATGAGAGCCACCAGGAGGTCGGGGTTGGTGTTTCCTGCAAGTTCAGGAGTGCGATCCCAACCGATATTGGGCTTGATTACTATTTTGTCACCTTTCTTAATGAAACGGCCGATACCGCCCAGCTCCTTCATTGCTGCTTCAAGCATGGCGGCAGGCTCGCCGTTCATGATTGCAGCAAGGTCTGCATTGCCGTCGGCTGCCGGAACCGGACCTGACGCAGGAACTGTAGATGCCATGACATCCATCATCCCGCTGCTTTTTACCGTCACTAATGCTCCGGCAGCTGCCAGAGTCTTGAGAAAATCCCTTCTATCCATAAATAAACATGTTGTGCCTGGTTAGCAATTCAATTAAACTGCGCTAAGATAAACATTTTGTTTCTTTCCCGGTCCCATCGGGCGATATTATTTATTTTGTTAACTATTTGTACTGTATTGACTTGTTATAGTAGGCGGAATTTGTTAATTTCGCGGAAATTATCGGTTAAACATCAAAATACAATACACAACAATGTCTGAAACAAAGAGAATTTCTTCAGCTCTGATTTCGGTCTTCCACAAGGACGGCCTCGATGAGATCATCAGTAAACTCCATCAGGAGGGTGTAAAACTGATTTCTACCGGAGGTACACAGCGCTTTATAGAGTCGCTTGGCATACCCTGCCAGCCTGTCGAGGAACTGACAGGTTATCCTTCAATACTGGGCGGCCGCGTAAAGACCCTGCATCCCAAGATTTTCGGTGGTATCCTGGCTCGTCGTGAAGAGGAGAATGATATGGCCCAGATGGTCAGTTATGATATTCCTGAGATTGATCTCGTGATAGTAGACCTCTATCCCTTTGAGGACACGGTAAAATCAGGTGCAGACAATGCAGACATCATTGAGAAGATAGACATAGGCGGTATCTCACTTATCCGTGCCGGTGCCAAGAACTTCAAGGATGCCGTTATCGTTGCCAGCAAGGACCAGTACAAGCCATTGCTTGATATCCTTAACGAGCGTGGTGCCGAGACCACCCTTGAGGAGCGCCGCTGGTTTGCCAAGGAGGCATTTGCCGTTTCGTCCTATTATGACAGCTGCATCTACAATTGGTTTGCAGGCGGTGAGGATGAGGATCATTTCCGCCTGGCTCTCGATGGACACAAGGCTATGCGCTACGGTGAGAATCCTCATCAGAACGGAGTGTTCCATGGTGATCTGGATGCAATGTTTGACCAGGTTCACGGCAAGGAGATCTCTTACAACAACCTTCTTGACATCAATGCCGCAGTAGACCTGATCGACGAGTTTGATGAGACAACATTCGCCATCCTCAAGCATAACAATGCCTGCGGTGTAGCTTCACGCCCCACTTTGCTTGAGGCCTGGAAGGATGCCCTGGCCGGTGATCCGGTATCAGCATTCGGCGGAGTTCTGGTAGCCAACGCTCCTATTGACAAGGCCACTGCCGAGGAGATCAACAAGATTTTCTTTGAGGTTATAATAGCTCCCGACTATGATTTTGACGCACTGGAGATACTGGGCCAGAAAAAGAACCGTATCATCCTGGTACGCAAGGATCAGAAACTGCCTGTCAAACTGGTACGTTCTGCCCTGAACGGCGTGCTTGTACAGGATAAGGATACCAAGGTCGAGACCCCTGATGACCTTAAGCTTGTAACCTCACGCAAGCCCTCTGACGATGAGATTGAGGATATGCTGTTTGCCAACAAAATTGTCAAGAACAGCAAGAGCAACTCTATAGTATTTGCCCGCGGCAAGCAGTTGCTGGCCAGCGGCGTGGGTCAGACATCAAGAGTGGATGCACTGAAGCAGGCTGTCGAGAAAGCGCACGGGTTCGGATTTACATTAGAGGGTGCAGCCATGGCAAGTGATGCCTTCTTCCCCTTCCCGGACTGTGTTGAACTGGCAGACAAGGCCGGCGTCAAGAATGTGATTCACCCGGGAGGTTCGGTACGTGACCAGGAGTCTGTAGACTACTGCGAGCAGCATGACATGACTATGGTCATGACAGGTTTCCGTCATTTCAAACATTGATTATTAACGCATAACACATACAATAGTGGGCCTTTTTTCACTAACACAGGAATTATCGATGGATCTTGGCACTGCCAATACCATCATTATGCACAATGACAAGATTGTAGTTAACGAGCCTTCGATCGTTGCCCTGGACAACCGCACTGACAAGATGGTGGCAGTGGGCAACCAGGCCAAGATGATGTATGAGAAGACCAACAAGGATATCCGCGTGGTCCGTCCTTTGAGAAACGGCGTGATTGCCGATTTCGATGCCTGCGAGCAGATGATGCGCGGTCTGATAGGCATGGTTGATACCGGACGCCGTCTCTTCTCACCTTCGCTCAAGATGGTGATAGGTGTCCCGTCGGGCAGTACCGAGGTGGAGCTCCGTGCCGTACGTGACAGTGCCGAACATGCCGGAGGCCGTGAGGTCTATATGCTTTTTGAGCCTATGGCTGCAGCAATAGGTATCGGCATTGATGTGTTGGCACCCGAGGGCAACATGATTGTCGATATAGGCGGCGGTACCACTGAGATTGCCGTCATCTCTCTGGGAGGTCTGGTATCCAATAACTCCGTAAAGGTGGCCGGTGATGATTTTACTGCCGATATCCAGGAGTACATGGGACGTCAGCACAATGTAAAGGTCAGTGAGCGTATGGCTGAGCGTATCAAGATCAACGTAGGTGCAGCACTGACCGAACTTGGCGATGAGGCACCCGAGGACTATATCGTTAACGGCCCCAACAAGATTACCGCGCTGCCTATGTCAATCCCCGTTTGCTATCAGGAGATTGCTCACTGTCTTGACCGTTCTATAGCCAAGATCGAGTCGGCAGTGCTGAATGCTCTTGAGAATACACCACCTGAACTGTATGCCGATATCCTCAAGAACGGAGTTTATCTGTCAGGTGGAGGATCAATGCTCCGTGGCATAAGCAAGCGTCTGGCCGATAAGATCGGAATTGAGTTCCATGTGGCCAGTGAGCCTCTGCTCAGCGTAGCCAAGGGGACAGGCGTGGCACTTAAGAATGTTGACCGTTTCTCATTCCTGATGAGATAACCCGAATAGGCTGTGCGTTCGTTACTTGATTTCATAGTAAGGCACAGCTACGTTTTCCTGTTTGTTCTGCTGGAGACGTTATCGCTGATACTTCTGTTCGGTTTCAATGACCGTCAGAAAGAGGCGTATTTGACTTCGGCCAATTCATTGTCCGGCACTCTTTTTGAGTGGCGTACAGGTGTGGAGCAGTATTTTGGCCTCCGCAAGGAGAATGCAACCCTGGTCCGGGAGAATGCCCGCTTACGTTCATTGCTGTATGACCTTTCAGACAGCCTGGATTCAGCGACCGAAAGATCCATGTCATCGGACGGCGTGGTTGTGGCGCGGGTGATAGACAATTCGGTCCGTAAGGATGACAATTACATCACTATAGACAAGGGCAGAAACCATGGTATTGCTCAAGGCATGGGCGTTTACTCATCTGACGGAGTGGTTGGAATAGTCATGGCGGCGGGCAGGAAATACTCTGTCATCCTGCCGGTTCTGAATGGCAGTACAAGTATCAGCTGCAAGGTAAAAGGTAGTGACAGTTTTGGCTTCCTGGAGTGGAATGGCGGTGATCCCTATATGGCTCAGATTAAGGATATGCCTTATCATTCTTCGGTCGATATAGGCGATACGATAGTCACTACCGGGTTTACATCCGTCTTTCCTGAAAACATTCCGGTAGGAACGGTTGCTAAGGTGGAACATATGAAGAACGGCTATACCCTCAGGGTCAATGTGAACCTGGCCGTTGACATGTCCGATCTGAGATGGGTGTATATCCACTCACGGACACGTGATGCCGAGATAGATGAATTGTTCAAGCAGGTCAAGGATTAATTATGGGTACGGTTTCATTCATACGCAGGCTTATGACGCTGGTTCTGCTGGCCGCACTCCAGATTTTCTTCTTCAACAGGATAGCTCTGTTCGGTTATGCCACACCGCTTTTCTATATCTGGATGATAGCCCGTTTTGACAGTTCAATGTCTCGTTCAGGCATATTGCTGTGGGCTTTCTTTCTGGGTCTGGTCATTGACGTGTTTTCCGGCACGCCCGGACTCAATTCAGCTTCGGCAACGCTGTTGGCCATGTTCCAGCCTGGCCTTGTAAAGCTGTTCGTATCTATGGACCGTCATGATGTGCTTGTGCCCGGTTCTGATTCCATGGGCGGACGTCCTTTTGCCGGATATCTTCTGCTTATGGTGGCAATACATCATACAGTCTATTTCATTTTACGCAGTATACCGCTTGGTGATTGGACTGTCCTTGTCCTGAAGGTGGTATTCAGCGTAGTGATGACATTCATCCTTATGACCGTAGCTGAGCATTCATTCTCAAATACGGGTTCAAAACGCTCTTAAGACGTTGAAAAGCCGCAGGTTTGACAACAGGAAGATAGTAATCGGCATAATGGTAATATCCGTTGTGCTGATATATGTGATACGCCTGTTCCAGATTCAGATACTTGACACCAGATACCGTAATTCGGCCGATAACAATGCTCTTTATTACCGAACGGTATATCCTACGCGCGGCGTTATCTATGACCGCAATGACCGCATGATAGTAAGTAACCAGCCATCGTTCGATGTGATGGTGGTTATGCGTAACGTCAAGGATCTGGATACATTGTCGTTCTGCAGGTCACTGGATATAACAAAGGATTTCTTTGACAGCAGGATGGCCGATATCAGGAACCGCCGGAAGAATCCCGGCTATTCACCATATACAGAGCAGGTATTTCTGGCGCAGATGTCAGTGAGTGAGGTGGCGGACTTCAGTGAGAACATGTACCGTTTCAACGGTTTCAGCATAACACAACGTCAACAGCGCAAGTACAGTTATGAGGCTGCTGCCCACCTGTTGGGAGACCTGGGTGAGGTATCCAAAAGTGAGATAGACAATGACAGCTGGTATACCCAAGGTGATGTGATTGGCAAGCAGGGCGTTGAAAAATACTATGAAACGCAACTGCGCGGAGAGAAGGGTACCGAGATCCTGCTAAAAGATGCATATGGCCGTATCCAGGGAAGTTATTATGACGGAGAGTATGATATAGAGGCTGTTCCAGGACATAATCTCAGACTGGGTCTTGATATTGAACTTCAGATGCTTGGCGAGAAACTGATGCAAAACAAGATAGGCAGCATAGTGGCAATTGAGCCCAAGACCGGCGAGATACTCTGTATGGTATCGGCTCCGTCATTCAATCCTTCAGAGCTTTCGGGAAGACGCCGGGGTGAGAACTATCAGGAACTTGCAGCACGCAGTGACAAGCCTCTGCTCAACCGGACTATCCAAGGAACCTATCCTCCGGGTTCCACCTTCAAGACATCGCAGGCTCTGACATTGCTTCAGGAGGGTATAATTGATACCAAGACCCAGTATCCGTGTCATGGCGGTTTTATGTTCAGAGGGCTTAAGGTTGGTTGCCATGAACATTCATCTCCGCTGTCTCTAAACTTTGCAATAGCCACATCATGTAACGGATATTTCTGCTGGGGTTATTACTATATGATAGGGGCAGCCAAATATGAAACTCCGCAAAAGGCGCTCACAGTCTGGAAAGATTATATGGTCGATATGGGATTCGGTTATACCCTGGGCGTTGACCTGCCTGGTGAGGCCCGAGGCATGATTCCCAATTCAGATTATTATGACCGCCACTATAACAGGTCCTGGAATGGCCTGACAACCATTAGCAATGCCATAGGTCAGGGAGAGGTGACACTCACTCCGTTGCAGATAGCCAATCTTGGCGCTACTATAGCTAACCGAGGTTATTATATCACGCCCCATGTCGTCAGGTCCGTCGAAGGTGGAGAGATTCCCGATTCGGCTTACAAAAAACACTATGTCAATGTTGATAAGGAGAATTATGAGATAGTGGTCAAGGGCATGCGCCAGTCTGTGATTGACGGAACCTGCCGTTCGGCCAACAACAGTAACTATCTGGTTTGCGGTAAGACAGGAACAGCACAGAACAGGGGTGTAGACCACTCCGTATTTATGGGATTTGCCCCGATGGATGATCCGCAGATAGCCATAGCCGTTTATGTTGAGAACGGAGGTTTCGGCGCTGTGTATGGGGTACCTATCGGCGCGCTGATGATGGAGCAATATATTACCGGCGGCCTTTCCGAAGCAAGCAAGCGTAAAGTTGAAGACTATTCAAATCGTGTGATTGACTATGGAGAAGAGGAACGTTGATATATTCTCAAGGCTTGACTGGCTGACCGTGCTGTTGGTAGTAGCCATTATGGTGTGTGGCTGGTTCAGTATCTGCGGAGCAAGCGCAGCTCTTGAGAACCATGACTTCTTCTCTTTTGCCACTCGTCCCGGTAAACAGATGATATGGATCCTGTGTGCTTTTGCATTGGGTGCCGTAATGCTGTTCATTACCCAAACCTTCTATAATACTTATGCGTATATCATCTATATCATACTTCTGCTGTCACTGATTGTAACAATATTCATAGCTACCGATACAAAGGGTTCACGTTCGTGGATTCATATGGGGCCTGTCAGCCTTCAGCCAGCAGAGTTCGCCAAATTTGCCACTGCTTTGGCTCTTGCCAAGTTTGTTGACAGGTATGACTTTAACCCTTCGGCAGCTACAGACCTGCTCAAGGCATCATTGATTTTTATTATTCCGATGATGCTGATTATCTGCCAGAACGAGACAGGTTCCGCTTTGGTATATATGGCATTTCTGCTTGTAATGTATCGCGAGGGAATGACAGGCAGTGTGCTTTTGGTGGGATTTTGCGCCATATTGTTCTTTATCCTTGAAATAAAGTTCAGTCCGGTAAGTTTTGGTGAACAGCCTTTCAAGGTAGGCACATGGCTGGTTCTTACAATAATCCAGTTATTGGAATCCCTGATTCTATGGTTCATGTCCCGTGACCGTAAACTGACCCTTACTGTGCTTGGCGTCGGAACAGGCGGAATGCTTGTAGGACTGGCTTTTTCGCTCTCCATCATACCTTTCAAGGTAACATGGTTGCAGGCAGTCCTGATAGCCTTGACATGCGCCTACATCATATTCAGGGCATTGAAGGATATGGCCAGACAATATATTCTGGTGGCATTTTTTGCACTGGGTTCAGTCTGTTATCTTTTATCAGTCGATTATGCTTTCAATAACATTCTCCAGCCTCATCAGCGCACCCGAATCAATGTCATATTGGGACTGGAGGATGATCCCAAGGGAGCCGGCTATAACGTGAACCAGTCTTTGATTGCCATCGGCTCCGGTGGCCTGACCGGAAAGGGATTCATGAAAGGAACCCAGACCAAACTCAAGTATGTGCCCGAGCAGGATACCGACTTTATTTTCTGCACGGTAGGTGAGGAACAGGGGTTCAAAGGTTCTGTGTTTGTCCTTATGCTCTACCTTGGCCTGCTATTGAGGCTCATCTTCCTGGCGGAGCGGCAGTCATCAGTATTCGGCAGGGTTTATGGATATTCAGTAGTCTGTATCCTGTTTTTCCACCTATTTATAAATATTGGAATGGTACTGGGCATCACACCCGTAATAGGTATCCCTCTGCCCTTCTTCAGCTACGGTGGCTCTTCATTGTGGGGATTCACCATCCTCCTGGCCGTCTTCCTGCGTATCGACTGCGAGCGCACCACCAGTTACTGACACAGAAGGAAGGTTTAGTTCGACGAAGTCAACCGTCCCTACTGTGTCACATTTTTACTATATTTGGCGACGATCTCAAAAGAATAGTTTCATTAATGAAAACGATTTGGGCAAAAGTATGTTCACCTATATTAATGCTGGTTGCGTTAGTATCTTTAATTGGATGCGGTGATAGCAGACTAACTGAGGTGGAGCAATTGATGGAGACCGATGTTAAGGCGGCCGATTCAATACTCTCTGCTATGCCGATGCCAACATCCCGCCGAGACCGTGCCTGGTATGCTGTTATTGGGAACTTGACATCAAGGATACCACACTTCTGTTAAACAAGAGCTATTCTAATATATCAAGCGTAAGATCAAGACTAAAAAAGAAAATACCAAAAAGCATTTATGAATCTGTAAAAGGATTTATAAAAAACACTTCATTTGCATTTTGAAACATATTTTTACATTATTTTTATTTTTCAGCACTTTTCAGCACATTTTATTTGTGTATTTATTGGTTTTGGCATTTCTTTGCTAAAAACCAAATACTTTGCTTCCGGGCTACTACACATTGTATATTTACGCCATGGGAGATTGGTGGTATGGACAATTTGAGATAGAGTAGTATTATGGAAAGAGCCAAGGAATATGTGTTGCGTGGTGGTATTGTTCCCGCATTAGAACCTATAGACACTACAATAATTCAGTCAAGAGGGCCAAAAATACTTGTAGCTTGGGGGCAAAGATACCCAGAAGGGTCACTGTATCACAATGGGCTAGCGGGTTGTTCAAATACAGCAATTGATCATTAAAGGTAACCTCAATTCCCATTTTTTTAATATATTTGAGCATCATTTCCATTTTTTGCAATATGAAGAATTTATTTTGTTTTATTATTGGACTATTGCTGGTGATCTCATGTTCGAATGAGTCAAAAATAACTAATGAGAACAACAATACACAGCAAAGCAGTCTGAATGGCAGTGAATCAAATGGTAAAGATTCAAGTTATGTTTTTATAGTTCCAAAGCAAAGAACTGATATAGGGCTTACATCTCTTGAAGCCGAAATTATCGAGTCTGTCAAGGCATTTGACGTTGAGTATGCTACGACAGCGCTTGCATCGTCCAATAAAAATGTGGTGATTTCTCCGTTAGGAATGAATATACTGCTCAGCATGCTGGTCAATGGTGCTGATAATTCCACTCTGGAGGAATTGATGAATGCGCTGAACTGCGACAGATTCAGTCCAGACTCTCTGGCGGCATCCATGGGAAACCTTTGTGCTCAGTTGGCCGATGTTGACAACTCCACCACATTTAAAACTGCCAATTCTGTTTGGGTACAGGCGGGTTTTCCTGTGTTAGACAACTTTGTTGCCATAAACAGGCGTTTCTTGCAAGCCGATATCTCAAATATTGATTTTGCATCGGATACTGCCTCTAAGGTAATCAATGACTGGTGCAAGAGAAGTACCGAGGGCCTAATTGAACGTCTGGATACTGAGATAAATAAAGATTGGGTGATGCTGTTGGCCGATGCACTTTACTTCAAAGGCCAGTGGGAGAGCATGTTCTCAACTAATCAGACAGTTGATGGTGATTTTACGGATTCTGAAGGTAATAACCGGAAGGTTAAATTCATGGAACAGACCAACAATTACCGTTATCTTAAGAATGACAGTTATCAGATTGTGGAACTTCCGTATGGCAACAGGGCGTACAGCATGTTTGTGGCAATCCCGGAGCAGGATCAAACAGTAATAGATTGCGCCCGTTCTGTAATAGGCAATATGGATGGTATTGTGAAAAATCTCAGAAGCACATTGATATCATTGTCATTGCCTAGGTTTGAAGCAGAGTATTCACTTGATGCACGCCAGACTCTTTCATCTATTGGTATATCACAGATATTTGACTCACAAAACGCTGATTTTGGCCGTATGACTCCGATTGATATCTATGTCAATCTTATAAAACAGCAGTCTGTCATAAAGGTAACTGAGTCAGGAACCGAAGCCGCAGCCGTAACATATGCAGGAATGGTCGTGAGCTCAGGCGAAGATTACGAGCCGCCCACACCTCTTGTCGTTAAAGTGAACAAACCCTTCTTGTATGTGATAAGGGAAACCAGTACCGGCACAATCCTCTTTGCCGGAAAGGTAAATAGTATTCAATAGTTCCCCTTAAGAAACTATTGCTGTTGAGGTCCTTGTGGACGGGGACCGCGGTTGGGACGATGTTTTTTCTTCTTTTTCTTTTTGTCAAAGCGCGACAGGTCGCCGTCGGTCAGGATATCGTTCTCTATGCGCGAATCGGTCTTGACAGCATTCTCATCCAGGCTAAGTGGTTTCTGCCCCTTGCGGTTCATCGATATGATCTCAAGAGCACGCTGCGGGGTGATGGTCTCCACATTGGCGGCAAAGACCTTGTCTGTTGAGTAGGAGAGCTGGCCGTTAAGGATATCCGCCTTGAAGAAATAGTAGGTGTTGTCCATAGTCTCCAGCGGAATGTCACGTGACGGGAATCCCTTCTGAGCCTCCACGTAGGCATCGACCTCATAGTTGAGGCAGCACTTGAGTTTGGCGCACTGGCCGGCCAGCTTCTGCGGGTTCATGGAGAGGTCCTGGAATCGGGCCGCCCCGGTTGAGACCGAAACAAAACTGGTCATCCAGGTGGCACAACAAAGCTCCCGCCCACATGGGCCTATACCTCCAATACGGCCGGCTTCCTGACGGGCACCGATCTGTTTCATCTCAATACGCACATGGAAAGCATCGGCCAGCACCTTGATAAGCTGACGGAAATCCACACGGCCATCGGCAATGTAATAGAATATGGCTTTTAGCCCGTCACCCTGATACTCCACGTCACCTATCTTCATCTCAAGCCCCAGATCCTTGGCAATCTGGCGGGAGCGGATCATGGTATCATGCTCGCGGCTCTTTGCCTCGGCATATTTCTCCATATCCACCTCGCGCGCTTTGCGATATACACGTTTTATCTCAATGTCGGGGCGAAGATTGGCTTTCTTCATCTGAAGCTTGACCAGACGGCCTGTCATAGTTACCGTGCCTATGTCATGGCCGGGGTTTGACTCTACGGCTACGATGTCACCCTTTTCAAGCGGGATATTGTTGGAGTTTATAAAGAATCCCTTGCGGGTATTCTTGAACTGAACCTCAACATATTCACAGTCATCGGCTCCAGGCACTCCAGCCAGATAGTCAAAAGAGTGGAGCTGGCCCATGCCGCGGCCGCAACCTTTACAGCATATGCCTCCGCTGCCATTATTGAGTATGAAATCCTGATCCATATATTATTGTTTCATTAGCATGATGGTCTTGAGTGAAAGGTCAAAGAAAACCATCTTGGAGTTAACGTTCTGTTCTATATCTCTTTGGGCATCGGACAGAGTGTCCATAAGCCCAATAATGTTGTTCTCATTTACGTATGGGGCGAACCTTACGGAGAACTGTCTCTCCTGATCTGTCAGATAGTTGAGGTCAGGATTATGGAAGTTACAGATAAAGTTCTCACGTATCATGCGCTGGCAGTAGGCAAGAAAACGTTTCTGCCATTCACGACCGCCACCGGCAATGTTTTCTGACCAACGCTTAAGGTCTTTCAGCTTGCGGCCGTATGCCAGACGCATAAGCTGGGTGAAGTAATCAAAGAACTCCTCACTCTCAGTGTTGATGCGCAGGGTGCTGATGGCTTTGAGCCAACTGCCTCCGCTCAGGTGAGCAATCTTCTGTGCCGTGTCAGGTTCAATCTGGTAGCTGGGGCCCTGCAGCCTTTCTGATATCTCCTGTTCAGGGATACGCTTGAAGTCTATGCGCTGGGTGCGGCTCAGGATGGTCTCAAGCATCTGCTCCGGGGCATCGGTGGTAAGGATGAATAGCGTCTGTGCAGGCGGCTCCTCAAGCAGCTTGAGCAGGGAGTTGGCACACTGCTGGTTCATCTTTTCGGCGTGCCAGATTATCATTATCTTGTAACCGCCCTCGACAGATTTGAGTGAGAGTTTGGACAGAATCTGCTCGCTTTCAGTTACGAATATGCTGGCCTGTTTGTTGTCGGCATCAATGGCCGATAGCCACTCCTCAAAACCAAAGTACTGCTGCTCCAGCACGGTCTCACGCCAGGTCACGATTTCATCGTCCGATACGGTGGAGCGGCCCGCGGTCTTGCTTTTGTTTATTACAGGGAACACAAAGTGCAGGTCGGGGTGGACCAGCTTGTCCATCTTGACGCAGGCAGGACACTTGCCGCAGGATTCCTTTGACAGGCCTTTATCCCTGCATAGCAGATAGCGAGCAAATGCAATGGCTGTCTGCAGCTTTCCTACACCCTCGGGACCGCAGAACAGCAGTGCATGGGGCACAGTTCCGGCCTGAGCGTCCTTAACAAGCCGCTCTATCACATCCTGCTGTCCTATTACGTCCCTGAAATACATTTATTTCAAAATGCTGCAGCCGGTGCAGGGCTTGAGTTGCTTGAAGAAGTCATTGCCCTTGTCATCAACCAGGATAAAGGCAGGGAAGTCCTCAACCTCAATCTTCCAGATGGCCTCCATACCCAACTCCGGATACTCAACGCACTCAATGGACTTGATGTTGTTCTGAGCCAGGATGGCAGCGGGGCCGCCAATTGAACCCAGATAGAAACCGCCGTGTTTCTTGCAGGCATCGGTAACGGCCTGTGAGCGGTTACCCTTGGCCAGCATGATCATTGATCCGCCGTTGTCCTGGAACTCATC
>JAEEGL013190654.1_pt1 | contig 15668 bp, 16 predicted proteins | sample 9134231 | NCBI WGS metagenome assembly JAEEGL01 (sample SAMN16246548, study PRJNA631951) | gut metagenome | biome: gut microbiome; feature: rumen; material: fiber-attached | host: Bos | place: Iran: Karaj | collected 2018-10
ATAACATTGTTAAATTATCGTTGTTATACAATAGGAGATAAAGATGAGAAATCCAAATCCAGAACTTATTAATCAGATAAAAGAAGCCGCGCTCAAACTGCTTATGGAAAAAGAACCTGAACAGATTGGAATGCGAGATATTGCGTCTGAATGCAAAATCACGGCAACAAATATCTATCACTATTTCAAAGATAAAGACAGATTGTTTCAGTCAATTTCTCTGGATTGTCTGAATCAACTTAATGAACGAATCAAGGAAAATGCAGCTCGCGGGAAATCAATTAAAGCACAAATCAAAAATGCTGTAATTGCTTATCGCGACTGGTGTTTTGAAAATCCTAGAAGATGTCTTCTTGTTATGCAGGGAATAAAATCTGCAGAAGATATCACACCAGAACAGATGGAAGAATTTTATGTTTGTAACAGAACCGGAGAAAAGTTATTGCGGGAAGCAATAAAGCAGGGGCTCGCAAAATCTTCTGACCCGCGCTTTGACGTAAGCCTTTTGGTTTCGGGACTCTGGGGCTGCATTGAATCTGTATTATTGAAAAAATGTGAAGTTGAATATTGGGATAACGGAAAAGCTTATACAGACCGTTTTATCAAAATGTGGTGCAACTCAATTTTTCTGGAGGAAGATAAATGAAAATCCTTGTATTAAACGGAAGCCCGAGAAAAAACGGAAATGTTGCCGGTCTGCTGAAAAAAGAGTCCGATCGCCTACAAAAGAAAAATCCCAGTGCAGAAATCATATGGGAGAATGTCTCTGACCTGAGCTTCAATTTTTGTCATGGCTGCATGGCTTGCCGCTCAAAAGGCAGCTGCGTTTTACCGCAAGACGATGCTCATAAAATTGAAAATGAAATCAAAGAATGCGACATGCTTATTGCTGGTACCCCGGTTTATTGGGGAAACATGAACGGCAAATTGAAATGCCTATTTGACAGACTTGTTGGAGTTATGATGGGAGAATCAAAGCTAGGGATTCCACTTCCACTTCATAAAGGAAAAAAGTCAATTATTGTTACCAGCTGCACAACTCCATTTCCATTTAATTATTTATGTGGGCAATCAACTGGAGCTGTTCGTGCTGTAAGGGAAGTTCTAAAGTCATCGGGCTTCAAAGTAATCAGAAAAATAAATCTTTCAAATACAAAGAAGAGGTAAATATGAAAAAGCTTATAGCAATGATTAATCTTATGTTTGTGTGTCTTGGAATGACATTTGCAAAAGACATTACAATTTCAGTCGGAGCTGGTGATAATTGGAAGGCAAAACGAGAACCTCAAGTTGCAATCTGGCTTGAAGACACCGGGGGAAATTACATCAAAACTCTTTATATTACAGAACGTGCCAGCCATAAAAGCTGGGTTATGGGACCTAAGGAAGGACGTCCGGAATCTCTACCTGTATGGTATCATGCTTCAAAATTTAAGCCGGCAAAAAACGCCGCCCCAGATTTAAAGCTGGACGCTGTAACAAGTGCGACTCCAAAGGGCGGAATTATTTTTGAAACTGAACTGGAAGATAAAGCGTATGTATTAAGGGCTGAGTTTAACACAAGCTTCGACTATAATAATTTTTATACAAAGAAGAATTCCGGCGTGAACGGGCAGCCTTCTGTAATTTATGAGGCTGCAATTCCGGCAGACTTCAATAAATCAAGCGAAGAAATCCGTCTTACCTTTTCGGGTACTGGAGCCCTGGACGGCTCAGACGGTCTGATTCACAAAAACACCGAAGGCCTCACAACAGCCCAGACTATTGTAAAACTGATTGCCGTAGTTGGAAAGTAGAAAATCAATGGATATATGTTATACTATATTTAGCATGACTAAGATTCAAAAAATACTTTTCAAATATCAGGATAAAAAGTACGGAGATTTTTCTGCCAGACTAGTGCCTACACTACCACGAGAAGCTTTCATAGGCGTAAGATCTCCGGCTTACAAGGAAATAATCCGCGAACTCAAAACACTGCCGCCGGAGGAACTCGAAATCTTTCTCACGGACCTTCCTCACAAATATCACGAAGAAAACTGCCTGCAGATAGCGATTATTAACAAAATCAAAAATTATGAAGAATGTCTGGCCGCCCTCGAAAATTTTCTGCCCTACATAAACAGCTGGGCAGTAAGCGATGGACTTAATCCTCCTGTTCTAAAAAAGAACCGTCTCCAGCTTCTTCCAAAACTTCAGCAATGGATTAGCTCCGACAAGGCCTTTTCCCAGCGCGTCGGTATGCTGCTTTTAATGAAGTATTTTCTTGATGATGATTTTAAAACTGAGTACCTTGAACTGCCTGCCTCAATCCGCAGTGAAGAATATTACGTAAACATGATGACTGCCTGGCTTTTTGCAGAAGCCCTGGTAAAGCAGTGGGATTCGGCAATTCTCTTTATTCAGAATAAAAAACTTGATAACTGGACTAACAACAAGGCAATCCAGAAAGCCTGCGAAAGTTTCCGCATAAGTCCGGATCATAAGGAATACTTAAAGACCCTCAGAATAAACTGATATTTCAAAAGAGCAATTTTATCCAATTTTTTAATTCGCATTTTCACTAATCTTTGCTCAAGAGGTAACAATATGAGTAAAGAACTTTTTGAAAAATTTAATGGTGGCAGCTTGCGTTTGCCAAATGGCCAGATTGATTTTGATAAAATCAGCTGGAACAAGCATCCGACTTTTGAAGGTGTTGAATTAAAGCACATCATCACAGCAAAGGATACTGGCGGCGACTTCAGTTATCATCTGGTTAGAATTGCACCAAATAAAAGCATTAAAAATCACATTCATGAAACACAGCTTGAAACACATGAAGTTATTGCAGGCAGTGCAAAATGCATTAATGATGGAAAGTGTCTTGATTATGAACCTGGCGTAATTTCGATTATGCCTGCAAAGGTTCCGCATGAAGTTAATGCAGGACCGGATGGTATTTATCTTTTTGCAAAGTTTTTCCCGGCTTTGTGCTAGGATTCGCTGTCTGGCTTTGCCGCATTCTGATACTCTTTTGGAGTAAGTCCAACAATTTTTTGAAAGCATCTGTCGAGGTGACTCTGATCGCAGAAACCTGCATCATAAGTAACCTCACAGACGCTTTTTTCTTCTTCAAGCAGTTTTTGTGCTTTTCGTACTTTACATTGAATCTGAAACTGATGAGGTGTAAGCCCGTACATTTTCTTGAACTTTCTGATTAGGTGAAATGGGCTGATATTTGTATCCCGCGACATTTCTTCTATAAGATAAAGGTTTTCCGGCTGATCGAGAATTGAATCCTTGAGTTCTACAAGCTCACCGTCACCAGCACATTCCTTTGCCCGTACACAGGTTACAAGCATTGAATAGCCATTTTCATCAACAGGTTTAATCTCATGCAAAACATCTGGAGGAATCTGAAACTCATCACCTTCGCAAAAAACTTTAGAAGTGCCATTCATCACAATGCAAACTTTTCCCGCCTCAACAATTCCAAGAGTGAGATGCTCGGCATGAGTGTGGGGTGGGTAAGCTTTTGTCCAGTTTTTATAATGAACGCATTCTATATCGTCATTTTTTTTCTGATATGATATCTGATTTTTCAAAAGTTTCAGTTTTCCTTCTTCAGCAAATTATATATTCCCTGAAAAAACAAATTCAAGGTTTTCTTTTGCGATTTCGACAAGGCGCAGGATGATGTCTATAGGCGTAGCATCTCTGTCAGTAAGCTTAAAGGTCGGAAAGAACCTTGTTATATGCAGCGGGATTTTTTTACCGCTTTGTTTTTCGAGGGCGTTGACCCAGGCAGACAAATCACGCATCTCCTGTTCACTGTCATTTTCACCGGGAATTATTAGAGTTGTAAGTTCCACGTGGCAGGATTTGGCGGCACCTGAAATAAAATCCTTTACCATTTGAAAATCACCATTGATAAAGTTTCGATAGAAGTGGTCCGTAAAGGCTTTGAGATCAATGTTCATAGCATCAATATATGGGCTGATTTCTTCGAGCACTTTTTGTGTGGCGGTTCCATTTGTTACAAGAACATTTTCCATTCCGGCTTCTTTTGAAAGCTTTGCTGTGTCTCGGATATATTCATAACCAATGAGAGGCTCGTTGTAAGTGAAGGCTAAACCTATGTTTCTGCGAGAATGGAGGTCCATTGCAGCTTTTACAATTTCTTCAGGTTCATAGTATTCTGCCCTATCTTTATATTCAAAAGCTTTCTGCGACCAGGAAATGCTGCTGTTCTGACAGAAGGGGCACCGAAGATTACAGCCATACGAGCCGAGAGATAAAATCATGCTTCCCGGTCTGAACATTTTAAGAGGCTTTTTTTCTATGGGGTCCAGTGCAAGAGAAGTTAGTCTGCCATAATTTTCGGCAACTATCTTACCTTCGCGGCAAGTACGTGCGCCGCAAAAACCTGATGTGCCTTCTTCAATTTTACACTGCCTGAAACATACATCACAAACCGGCAAAACTAATTCCCCCTAATAGTGTCGCACAACCTCAAATCGGAATAAATCAACTTCCTCATCAGGAGCAATTCCGCCTTTACGTCTTGCAATTGAAACCTGCTGTTCAACTGTATCAACACCATCGAGGTCAGGAAGAAGAAGACCACGCTTGTAACCGCTCTGCACAATTACGCCATATCTTTTTACGTCAAGCTCTGCCGGGGAACTGATTTTTTCAGCTTCGCCCAGAACATCAACGTTTATATCAAGATATTTTAATTCATCTTCTGTCACCGGGTGGAAGCGCGGATCTTTTGAAACAGCGCTCACCGCATTTTCAATTATTTCCAATGCGAGATTTTTTTGAGTAGAAGCAATGGTACCTATGCAGCCACGCAATGCTCCAAACTTATGAACGGATACAAAAGCGCCTGCACGGACATTCAAAAGCTCCGGAGTCACATCGTTCGGCAGCGGCATCACTTCCCTGTTCTTCACAAAATATTCCGCAGAGGCACGGGCAAGCTTTACGTAAGGATCTGACTTCTGACTTTTTTCCATGAGCTCATTCTCAACCAACTTTAATCTCATATCCAGAAAATGCCTGTCTGCATCTTCATCTTTTGGAATAAAAGAACAGATTCCATACCCAACGCCGGTTACATCTTCATGCGAATACTGAGTTGCTTCCACAGCCCTGCCATCCAGCGCACCAGCCATAATCACAAAAGATTTATGACCGCACTCCGCAGCCTTTTCGCAAAAGTTTTCATCAAAATCAAAAAGCTCGCCAAAGCGGCCACCCGAACAAACGTCCATAATTCGCTTATCATACACCGGTCCTTCTTCAGCAAATCCGTAAGGTCCGTAATCCTGCAGCTTATGAGACAAATCTCCGCTGGCAACGTAAACAACCCTTCGACCAAGTTCTTCTACCGCATCCCTAAACATCATTCCAAATTCATAATGCTTCAAAAGGTCATAGCCCGAAAGTCCCGTGCGCACAAGCTTAAAATCCTTATATTTTTTGAGAATAAACCAAAGAGGCACCATTGTTCCGTGATCAAGCTCTGGTCGCTTTTCACCAAGAGTTCCAGCTGGAAATCCAGATTCTTCAGCATGCGCAGCCACCAGATTCACAAGCTCTTCATCATAGCGCACATCAAACTTTACCTGCGAAGCACCAAACTCAGCAAAAGAACCAACAGCTCCTTTTCCCGGTGAAATATGAAAATAATCAGAATAAATCACGCTATGAGGACTTGATATAATAATCGTATCCGGTTTTAGCGCTGCAATTTCATCAGCAACTTTTTCGTAAGCCTGGATTGTTTTTTCAATTTGTTTTTCACTTCCCCGTCCTACTTCCGGCACAATCATCGGCGGATGCGGAACCATAAAAGCTGCTACGATAGACATTGAGACCTCCTGATTTTCATATCTCACTTATTATGCTACGATATTGCCTAAAATGACAGAAGAAAAACCTGATTTAGCAGAAATAATTTACGCAGCAGTACGTCAGATTCCTCGCGGAAAAGTTGCTTCATATTCTCAAATAGCAGCGCTGGCAGGAAACTGTAACCTGCGCCGCTACGTAGGAAATGCGCTGCACAAAAATCCAAGCAATGAGTATACACCCTGTCACCGCGTCGTAAATGCAAAAGGTTTCTGCTCGGGAAGTTTTGCCTTTGGCGGCCCGGATGCACAACGCTCAAAGCTGGAAGCCGAAGGTATAACCTTTGTAGATGGCCACGTTGATTTAAGCCGTCACCTGATTACCGAAGACGATTTTGAAGCTATGAAGGCTGGTCTCGTAAAAGAATCTTGATTTCAATTATTATTTATTTCAAATACTGAACATAAATCTGACACAAATTTTCGTCGCCCTTAAATCTCCATCTTCAATATTATATTTGTCAATATGAAATTTGTAAATTGAAAGGCGTTTCTATTGACAAAAATACGGGGGGGGGTATACATTTGTATCAATATTTAAAAAGGAGTTAATATGAAAAAAAGCTTTTTAATCCCTTCCCTACTAATCCTTTTTATAGGATTTTTAGGATTGCAAAGTTGTGCGCAGGAATCACCTGCTGAAGTCCTATCTTCCGAAAAATCGATTCTTTCTTATTCCGTAAAAATTGAAGATGAATCTTTTGAAGGAAAAATTGATTCAGAAAAAAAAGAAATTATAATTAAGGATGTTCCTTATGATTCTGATATTTCTGAATTAAAGCCAATTTTTACCATCAGCAAAGAAGCAAAAATTTCTATCGGTGGTAAGGTTCAGGAAAGTGGAGTCTCTGTTGTAGATTTTTCAGAACCAGTTATTTATACAGTAACTGCACAAGATAAATCGACTGCCGAATGGACTGTAAAGTTAATTAAAAAAGATCCTCCTCCTTCATATAAAGTAGTATTCCATAAGAACATTCCAGATTCAGATAAAGATGAAACAATATTATATACACGTTCTGAAAATGAATCTTTAGTTTTTCCTGAGTTATATTTGGATAATGATGACTGGGTATTGTTAGGATGGAGTAAAACAAAAGACTCTGTAAAACCCGAGCATTATGTTCATTGGACCTACACAGTAACAGGTGATACAGAATTTTGGGGTGTCTGGAAGAAAAACACAGCATCTTACACTGTAAAAATATATAAACAGAATTTGGATTATTCTTATCCTGAGCAACCTGAAATTATAGAGTCAAAAGGTGTTATAGGAAAAGAAATTGAATATGACACTTCTGAATATACAGGTTTTGAACTTGATAAAACGAAAGTCAAAACAGCTTATATTTATGACGACGGACTTTCTGTTTTGAATATTTACTTAAAAAGAAAAACTTTCGCTTATAAAGTTAATTTCTATCTCCAAAGCCTTGATGGGGCTTATTCAGAAACACCAGATGAAACAAAAACTCTGACAGGTAAATATGAAGCTGATGCCGCATATGATATATCATCATACAGTGGCTTTACAGTTGATGAAGATAAAACAGTTTCTGCTAAGATTTCTGCAGATGGTTCTACTTCAGTTGATGTATATTTAAAGCGAAACACTGCAACTTATACTATAAAATATTTTAAAGCCAACCTATACCAAATATATGACAACAGTGAACCTGAAATCGTTACTTCTACAGGAATAGTTGGAGCTGATGTTACATTTGACAGTAATAAATATACAGGTTTTTACCTTGACAAAGAAAAGACAAATGTAAAAGACGTAAAAATCAGCGGCAATAATTCAACTGTTGTGAATGTTTATTATAAACGTAAGAATATTACAATAAAAGTATTTGATTATTATGCTGATGTAGAGGGAAATTATCCTGAAACACCAGTTACAAGATGGTCGGAAAATACAGTATATGTAGAAAATATGGGTTTTAGGGCAATGCCTGATGCCGGATTTGAACCAACAGTAGAAAGTATTAGTATTACAGAGGCTGAATGTAATGACGATACATATACGTTTATTTTCTATTACAACAGAAAAGAGCTTAATTACACTGTAAAATACTATATTGAGAAAGCAGATTCTAATACCTATGAATTAAATACTACTGCAACAAAAAAAGGAATATTTGGAACCCAAATGCAATATGATGAAAAAGATTTTGGAGAGCATATTGTTTTTGAAAAAGTTGAATATTCTACAATAGATAAAAATATTACACCAGGTTCATATGTAAGTGTATATTATAAACTAGGACAAGTAACATTTACATACAAATGGAATTATGAAGGTAGTACAGATACTATAAGAACCTATAAGTATGGTCAGACTATTACCCCTCTTTCAACAACAAGAGAATTGTATTCATTTGATGGATGGACTCCAGCTCAGCCTTCAATTGCTGAAAAAGATACTGTTTTTGAAGCAAAGTGGACTTTCCTGGCTGGTAGATCAGGAGGCCCGGGTTTTATAAAGTCCTTGCCTGACACTATTTATGTTAAAACACAATCTACAATATCAGATGTCTATTTAAATGCATATGCTAGCAATAAAATTAATATTTATTATACATTATATAAAAGTAATGATGGAATAAACTGGGCTATATCTGGAACATCAAGTTCTTCAACTAGTGCTAATACCATAAATCGTCCTATAACAATCAGTAATGATGGTAATGATGCTTATTTTTGTATGAGAATTGCATATAACTCAACAGGTCCTTACACTTATAGTAATATTTGCCGAGTAGTTACAAATTCTCAGGAAACAGAAAATATAGGAAGCTATTATTATTCTGATGGAACATATTCTGTTGAACTTGATTCCGCAAAAACTGTAGTTGGAATTGTAGCTGCCTTAAAAGATGATAAAACTCCTAAAATGATAATTCCAGTAAGATTTTCTACTTCAAGTGGATATTTTGACAACGCTGTAGATGCTTGTGAAGCTTATTCTGATCAAGAAATAACTGACTGGTCTTTACCTGATTTTAACGAACTCCAGGCTATTTTGCTCAATGCAAATGCTATTAATGATAGTTTGAGAGCTATAAACTCTTCTTTAACAATTTATAGTTATAGTTATAATAATATAAATTATTATTGGGCAAAGAAAGAAACTGGAACTGCAAGCAATGTCTCTTTGGCATTATGTTTTAGTTCATCATATAAACATTATTTAGAGGAAAAAAGTACATCTTATATTACAGGCTTTTATCTTCCAGTAAAAGTTTTGGAATAATTTAATATTGTTCTTATAAACAAAGGCACCTTGAAAACCTAACGTTCTGTTTGATTTTTCAAGGTACCTTTTTTATCACATCAAAATCTTATATTCTCAAATCAAAAGCTTTTTTTGTTTCACTGGCAAAGCCGAGATTTTCATAAAACTGATGGGCCTCTTTTCTCGCAATTCCACTCATCAAAATTACTTTGTAGCAGCCGTTACTTTTTGCAGTTTCCACAGCCATGTCTATAACTTTTTTTCCAAGCCCCTGTTTTCTGAAGTCTTTATCTGTTACGACATTTTCCACAAAACAAACCGGCTGACTAAAATGCGTAAGATTTGGAATAATCGCGCAAAAACAGGTAGAAACAACTTTACCATTTTCAACGGCACCAAAATATTTTATATTCTTGTTTCCTTTTATATCGTTAGCCCAGACTTTTCTGGCCTCATCCAGTTTTACATCTTTATTACTTTCAGCCAGCTGAACATACAAATCCAAAAGCGAAGGCAAATCATTTTCTGTCAGTTCTCTAATTTCCATTTTTTTACTCCTTTATATCAAGGGCTCTGCTGCCGTAGCAACCCCAGTTTAATTATTTATATCTGATCAACACTTCCGTGTGTCCAATCTCCTGCTCCGGCTTGTCTGCAAGAACATTATACGCAAACTCTTCAAACTCTGTAATCGCAAAACCAATTCTTGAGTTCTCAAGCAGTCCATTTTCTTCCAGCAGCTTTCTATGTTTGTCTTTATCATAATTATGCTTATACCATGCAGGGAAATTTCCTTTTTTACCGGCCCTTACAAAATCATAACGCAGTAAATCATAAATCAGATTTTTATCCAGCTCACTGTTGAAACCCGCACAATTTTCTTTCATCACAAAATCATTAAGCAGTTCAAACCAGTAAGCCTCTCTTCTCGCCTGAACAAATGCGCCCACTTTCCGTCCATATTCAAGCAGCGCAGACAAAAACTTCCACGGACTTGTCTGACGGAAAACATAATTCAATACACTGGCAAAACTTCCTTTGTTCCAGTAAGCATCGGTAACAATTTCCATATCCTTCAAAAATGCAATGTCACTGAACGAAAGATAAGGTGTAGAAAAAGTTTCATAAGCAGGAGTTTCCATCCACTTCCAGCCATTGGCTTTAGCATACTCTTCCATCTGAGTACCGCCAAGAATTTTCAAAAAGCCCAGCTGCAAAGCATCCGGCCGTAACGCCATTACAAAATCATAACTTTGACCAAAACTTTTCAGATCTTCATAAGGCAGGCCCGCAATCAAATCCAGATGCTGGTGAATCGTCCGCGGAATCCGTCTGATTTTTTCTGCAAGCTCTTCGACATTCGTTGAACGGTTTATCGCCGCAAGGGTCTTTTTATTTGCAGACTGAACTCCCATTTCAAACTGCATCATTCCTTCCGGGATTTGCTTAAGGAACTCCAGCGCCTTATCAGAAAGATACTCTGCTTCAATTTCAAAATGAAACATCGTCTTTCCATTATGATGCTTCATAATATATTTCCAGATTCCTATATAATGATTTTCATCAAGGTTATAAGTTCGGTCTACAAATTTTACAAGTCCGATATTATTATCTAGAAAAATCTGAAGCTCTTCGCAGGCCCGTTCAAGGCTCTTAAATCTAACCCGCTTATCAACAGAAGAAAGACAATAAGAACAAGAAAAAGGACAGCCCCTGCTCGACTCGTAATAATAAATCTTATGGTCTGGGTCAGCCTCGCCTTTAAGAATTTCAGGATAAGGAAAAGGAATATCATCAAGATTGTGAATTAAATCACGATTCCCCGTAAAGACTATCTTACCGCCTTTACCACCATTTTCCTCAGTTCTATAATAAATGCCCTTTATATCAGCCAGATTTTCAAGCAGATTTTCTGGCACACCCTGGCATTTTTCAATCATATCGCGGAAGGTTTCTTCTCCTTCTCCAAACATGACAAAATCCAGTGACGGAATATTCATCAAATATTTTTCTGCACCGTAGCCAAACTCAGGCCCACCAGCCCCAAGCAAACACTCCGGCAAAATTTTCTTAATTTCCGGCAGAAGCTTACAGACATATTCAGCGTTCCATATGTAAGTTGAAAAAAGAATCCAGTCTGCATTAGAAACTGCAATCCCACGAAGTACCTCTCCCACCGGCTGATTTATTGTATATTCTGCAATCTGGATTTCCGGATGTTCTGTTCCAGTACCATCCGAAACTTCAACACAATACTTCTCTGCGTAAATTTTTAAATCACGAATGGCGAGGTTTGTATGCATGTAACTGGCATTTACCGAAACAAGAAGTATTTTCATTTTTGTCCGCTGAAACTAATTACTTTTTTGCTGAATCTTCAACTCATCTCCCAGACCTTTGATGTGAGCCGCATCGTTAAACAATTCAACACGCGGATGCACATATTCACCAGGCTGTGACGGGAAATCAACCGAAATGACTGAGGTATAAGTATAAGGAAAAACGCAGAGCACATATGGAAATGGAAGCGACAGAATATGAGACAATGCCGCGCCACCCGACCCACCATGACTAAAAAGCGCGATGGTTTTATCATTTTGCTTACTGCAGAAAAATCTCCGGCCCTCATGACAGTAACCCTGAGTCTCCAGAAAATCATCTATACCGGCGGCAACTTTTTCATAACATGGCATAACAGTGTTGTTTTTGAAATAAGGATGCTCACGCCAATCAGCTTTGAAAAAATCAAAATTGTCCTCGTTAAGCATTCTGTCCGAAAGGGTCCAGATGTGACCATCGTTTGGTACACCTTCACCACCCCATGAAATCTCGCGCATAAAATCGAGCGTTGTAATTTTCTGCCCAAGCAAATCAGCTGTATAACCTGCAGTTTCCTGAGCACGACCCATAGGTGAAGCATAAATTTCACAAATATTTTCACCAGATAGACGCTTTGCAGCTGCCTCGGCTTGCAGCCTTCCGGTTGGAGTGAGACAGTCTTTTATATAATTAGGTTCGCCGTGTCGAATAAATAAAAATCTCAATTGAAAAGTCCTTTTTTACTTTTTAGTTAAAAGTATTATAACATATTTAAGTAATCTTACAATTGTGCGCGCAAATAAGTGTAAATAAATTAAATTGCCTTATAACCAATTATGGTCTAAAATTATTCTATCAATTAAAGTTTTTACTAAAATACAGGGATGAGTTTATGCAGACAGTTAATCTTACTCTAGACGGTTATAATATCGTAATCGGTATTATTATATTAGGCGCTATATTTACAAGTCATATAGATAAAATCAGTTCACCAGGTTTAAGAAAAACCCGAATCTGGTATCATCGCATAGCTGTACTTAACATACTCGTAGCAGCAACTGATATTTTTACACTTGTTTGTAATGGGCCGGCACGCCCTCCTAATTTTATAATTCTTCCAGTTTCAATGTTCATCTTTTATGCCCTATCATATCTGTATGTTCCATTTTCAGGAATGTGCATTGTTTCTCTTCTTGGTGAACAGAAAGACAGAATAAAATCAAAAAACTTTTTATTTTTTGTCATTGGAGCTTCAACAGTTGTCTATAGCATCTTGTTAATACTAACTCCATTTACAAACCTCTTATACGAGTTTGACGAAAATAATTTTTATTCACGCGGCAAATATTTTTTTGTATGCCTCATCATTCAGGGCATAATGTATCTAGCCCTGATTTTCTATCTGATTCGAATCCGAAAATCTTTGGATCTTCGTAAGATATTAACAATTTTAAGTTTTATTTTCCTTCCGCAGCTTACACAGATTATTCAACTCGCAACACCAGGCCTTTCGCTCATCAATACAGGATATTCATTGATTTTTATAATCATGTTTATTTTCTCCAACAGCTTTGCAGAAGCAAAACTAAAATCTGCTACAAATAAACTGAATGAAATAGAAAACGAGGTTCACGATAAATCAACCGAAATCGAAAAAAACAGACTTAAAATAATTAAGATGCAGGATCACACAATTGAAAGTCTTTCGAACCTTGTTGAAAACCGCGACGAAGATACCGGCGAGCACGTTCTTAGAACAAGAGAATACGTTGAGCTGATTGCAGTTCAAATGATGAAAGACGGCTACTATCCGGAAATTCTGACTCCGCGTTACATCAGACTTTTGAAAAGAGCAGCTCCAATGCACGATATTGGAAAAATTGTCGTACCAGATGCTATTCTGAAAAAAGCGGGTCGTTTTACCACAGAAGAATTTGTGCAGATGAAACGCCATGCTTCAGAAGGTGGAAGAATAGTTCATCAGATTCTTGACGGTTACGAAACTCCTGAATATATTCAGATTACAGCAGATATAGCAACTCACCATCACGAAAAATGGGATGGTACAGGCTACCCTAATAATCTTGCCGGCAAAAATATTCCTTTTGGTGCGAGAATTATGGCCATAGCTGATGTCTTTGACGCCCTTGTATCTCCTCGTGTTTATAAATCCCCAATGAGTTATGAAGAAGCATATCAGTTGATTGAAGAAGGAATTGGAAGCCAGTTTGACCCGATTATTGCACAGGAATTTTTAAAAATAAAAGATAAAGCTGCTGCAATTAATGAGCGTTATAAATATAATACATAGAAAAAATGGAGAAAAAAATGACTGACCTGGAAAAAGCACAAGAGTTTTTTGACGGAGATTTTTACGCTACAAGAGCAACCGGTATCATAATTGAGGAAGTTGGTGACCACTTCGCCCGCTGCTCGTTTGAAATTACCCGAAACCATCAGAATGCTTACGGTGGAGTAATGGGCGGTGCAATCTTCACTCTTGCAGATTATACCTTTGCAGTTTCTTCAAATTTTAATCAACCGCAAACTGTTTCTATTACAAGCCAGATAAATTTTATTGGAATGGCAAAAGGTAAAAAGCTGATTTCCGAATCCCGCCTGATTAAAGACGGTCGCACAACCTGCCTTTACGAAATCAACATCACAGATGAACTTGGAACAAAAGTCGCATTTGCCACCTTTACCGGCATGAAATTGCTAAAATCATAAAAATCATAAGAATAAAACTTTTTTGACCCCTCCAAAATGTAATGTTATAATATTAGAACAGTATTAAATACTGCACTTTGGAGGGTGTTTTCAATGTTCATGAATCTAAAAAGGGCAAAACTATTAGCCTACTGCATTTCTGTTTGCTTTTTATTAATTCATATCCTGATGCTTCTGATTTTTTTGCAGTGCAGTATTCCACCCCTTATTAGATTTAATATTTTCAGCATCTGTTTTTATATTGCAATTCTATTTGTTATTCATAAAGAATGGTTTCCGTTATTTACAATAAGTGTTTATCTTGAAGTCGTTGCTCACATGACCTTTGCCATACTGCTTACCGGCTGGGAAACAGGATTCCAGGTTACACTCATAGGAATGAACGTCCTTGCATTTTATGCTGAATACACCGGACGTTCCCTAAAACTCTGCTACCTGAAGGTTATGCCTCTTTGTGTTATAGGCATGATAATGTACCTCGCTTCTTATATACATCTTCATTTTAATGCACCTATATATTCCCTGACAGATGATGTAGTTTTCGCGCTTAATATTTTGTGGGGAATTATTGTTTTTGTAATTTCTTCGTTAGTACTTCAACTTCTGGTCATTATTACCAATTCTTCAGAAGAAGAACTTGCCTACGAGCTTTCTCATGATAAGCTTACCGGCCTTCCTAACCGCTATTATCTTTCTGAACAACTCGACAGCATCAAGAATGATAAAAGCTATTTCTGGCTTTGCATTTCTGATATTGATGATTTTAAGAAAATCAACGATACCTACGGCCACAACTGCGGCGACTATGTTTTAAAAACAATTGGAGATTTGCTTGCCACAAAAGAAATCCTGTGCTGCCGCTGGGGTGGAGAAGAATTTCTTTTTGTAGGAAGACTTGAACAAAATTATCCGGATCCACGTTTATTTCTGGAAGAAATCCGCAAGGAAATTCAAAACTATTCTTTTGAATACGATGGCATAAAATTTCAAGTCACAATGACCTTTGGACTTTCAACCTTCTCAAATGGAGATAATATAGATAACGTTCTCCGCGATGCAGACGACAAACTATATCTTGGAAAGCAGAACGGAAAAAATCAGGTAGTAACAAAAAGCGCTGCCACTCAAAAATAATTCCATAACAAAAATTTAATATTACTATTGACAGAAACAACTTCTCGTTATATTATGTTACTATAAATAGAAACTTAATAATTCTGTCATGCTGAACTTGTTTCAGCATCTATTAATAGATCCCGAAACAAGTTCGGGATGACGTAATTTTTTAGGAGAAATCACATGAAATTAACAGAAAAACAGTTAGAACAGATTCGCGCACAGATTAAGCGCGTAAAGGAATTCGGAAATCCTTTTTATACAAAACGTTTTGCTAACGTAAATCCAGAAGATATTAAAACACAGGAAGATTTTGAAAATCTCGTTCCTTTCGTAACAAAGCAGGAGCTCCGCGATGCATATCC
>JAEEGL014615805.1_pt1 | contig 15668 bp, 15 predicted proteins | sample 9134231 | NCBI WGS metagenome assembly JAEEGL01 (sample SAMN16246548, study PRJNA631951) | gut metagenome | biome: gut microbiome; feature: rumen; material: fiber-attached | host: Bos | place: Iran: Karaj | collected 2018-10
AAGTTTTCGTAAAAGCGAAAGAATTACAATTGTTGTTGTAAGGTTGTCAAGCACAGCCGACATAAAGAATGTCAGGAAGCTAAGAATCCACAACAATTTAACTTTGCTTGTGGCGGTAATTCTGTCGGTAATGATTTTGAAACCATTATGACGGTCAACAATTTCCACAATCGTCATTGCGGCAAACAGGAAGAACAGCGTCTGCGCCGTTTCAGCCAAGTTTTCGTTTAACGCTTCTCCGACTGAATGCGGGTCGTTGCCTCCAAATAAAATGAAAACTGCCCAAGTTAATACACCAATCAACAAAGCCGAAGCAGCCTTGTCAATTTTTAATGGATGTTCCAATGCTATGCAAAGATAGCCAAGAACAAAAATCACAACCATTGCTACTGAGTACATATCTATTAATTTTTATTTTACGTGGGCAAAAATACGTATTTTACGTAAAATAATGTAAGAAGACGGAGATTTTTGTTTCCGAATATTTGATTTTCTAAAACTTATCTTTTAAATGCTCTGCAATGCAGAAACGGAGCGGCTCGAAGAATAAAAACGACCATGATAGGAATTGCCGCAGGATGTATGTATTGTCCGACACTAAGAGAAACAATGACGGAAATAATTGTCATTACCGCAGAGAACAGTGTGTAAAAATCCGTTTTTGTCCGTATAAAGGGAATAGATGACAATATGACGAATAACAAATGCAACGGTGTGAGCCAAAGTAAATTACAGTTTGGAAAGACGAAGGAATGTATGCTCACGAACGATAAAAACCACAGGAGACAGCCTAAAATGCCCGTGGCGGCGAAAAAGAGGATGTCGCACCAGAAAAATCGTTTCTTTTTGAAGAATTCCACAATAGAAATGCCAAGGAACAAAATTGCAATGCTCCATAGAACAAACTGTGCATTTTCAAAAAACGTCGGTGAAGTTATCTCGCGTCCTTCCAAAATAACCTTCTTATTGTTGGCGAGTTTCCGCGTTCCATTGTCGATTGTCGCAGTTGAGAAGCTTTCCGACAAAGCGTCGGGGAGAAACATCAATTGATTGGTCGTGGCAGGTTTGTCGAGTGGTACGCCAAGAGCCATATTCGCTCCGAAACTTGTCCACGATTGTGTGCCCATATATCGTTTGACGAGAGGATTACGCCATGTCTCGGGTTCGTAAGGGGAATTCCATTGTATGTCGGGAAATTCCCGTTCAAGAATGTCGCGAATCCGTGTGGCACAGTTGTCTGTAAAGAAATTGTACAGATATTCCTGATTTTCGGGCTGAATGTTCCAAATGAGAAATTTGCCGATAGTTTTAACCTCTTCGGGAGTTAGATTCAATTCTTGTTCGATAATACCACGACCTTCGTAGCGATATGCCCACAATGTCTGGTAGAACGAGCGAATGTCGAGCATGTAGTAGGTTTTTCCTGTTAAGAAATTCCAGACAAAACGAGGAATGTCATTGATGTAAAATGCTCCGTAGTCAAATACAATATCTATCTGTTCTACCGTATCTTGCAACCTCAGTGCCGAATGACCGAACTGAGAATATATAGCTTCGCCCGGAGTACACGTCAGCAACGATATTTTTGCCGATTCCGAGGGCGTGTAGTCTTGTGCGTGAATCCCAATGGAACTACACAATAATAATAGTATTTGAATAATTCGTTTCATTTTCTATGCAAATGTAGGAGAAAAGTTAAGAATTATGGATTATTAGTTATGAATTATGCATTGTGCATTATGCATTGTGAATTGTGCATTGTGAATTATTTTACATTGTTGATAACTTTTTAATATATATAAATCAGCACGTTAGAGCGTTATTTTGACAAGCAGGAGATGGAGTATGATAGAGGCACAAAGTTTTTTTGTAATTTTGAGGCTCTAATGCATAAAATTGTATAGGAAATGGGAAAAGTAATTGCTGTTGCAAATCAGAAAGGCGGAGTAGGGAAGACGACTACGGCCATCAACTTGGGTGCGAGTCTTGCTGCGCTTGAATATTCAGTTTTAATTGTCGATTTCGACCCACAGGGAAATGCGTCGACGGGACTGGGTATAGATATTAAGAATCCCGACATGCTTGGCATATATGAATGTCTTGCCGAAAAATGTTCGCCGAAGGAGGCAATCCGTCATTATGAGGATATAGACAATCTCGATATTTTGCCGGCAAATATAGATTTGGTCGGTCTTGAATTGGAACTTGCAAACGACGAAAATAGAAATAGTTATTTGAAAACGATACTTGACAAAGTTCGTAATGACTATGACTTTATAATTATTGACTGTACGCCGTCGCTTGGAATTTTGACCGTCAATGCTCTTGTGGCTGCCGATTCGGTGTTGCTGACAATTCAATGTGAGTATTTCGCCTTGGAAGGTCTTTCGCAGTTGTTGAATACAATCAAATTGGTTCAAGATAATTTTAATCCGTCGCTTTCGATAGAAGGATTTTTGATTACTATGTACGATGTCCGTCTTCGTCTGTCGAACCAGGTGGTTGAGGAAGTTCACAAACATTTCGAAACGATGATTTTTGAAACTATCATTCAAAGAAATGTGAAACTTGCCGAAGCTCCAAGCTATGGCAAACCTGTTATAACATACGATGCGACTTCGGTCGGAGCCAAGAATTATTTGAATTTGGCACAGGAACTTTTGCGGAGAAACAATTTACCAGAAACTAAGAAATAATGGCAAAGAAACAATCAGGATTAGGAAAAGGATTGGATTCGCTTCTGACAGGACCGAAACCAACAAGCAATGTGGTGTTGTCGCATGCAGGCGTGTCGGAAATTGCAATAGAAAAAATTACTCCCAATCCCGACCAGCCACGAAAAACTTTTAACGATGCCGTGCTTCAAGACCTTGCAGATTCAATCAAGGAACACGGTGTTATTACACCTATCACGGTTAAGAAAAGTGGAGTCGATTCATATCAGATAATTGCAGGAGAACGTCGTTGGCGTGCATCAAAACTTCTCGGACTTGCAAAGATACCGGCGTTTGTGAGAGAAGCCGAAGATGATAATAAACTGCTTGTCTTAGGATTGGTGGAAAATTTGCAACGCGAAAATCTTGACCCGATAGAGGTTGCACAGGCATATCAACGACTTATTGAGGAAGGCGGACTGACGCAGGAACAGCTTGGAAAACAGGTTGGAAAAAATCATGCCACCATTGCAAATTCGCTTCGATTGTTGAAACTGTCTCCCGAAATTCAGGTTGGATTGATGAACGGTGACATTTCGGAAGGTCACGCAAAGTCAATACTTTCGTTGGACGACGAAAACAAACAGAAAGAAATTTATACGGAAATCATTGCAAAAGGACTTTCTGTCCGTGCAACCGAAGATTTAGTGCGTCGTTTGAAAGATGGAAAGAAACCGTCGAAAAAAATTGCTAAGTCGAAGGAACAAAAAGAAATACAAGAAAGAATATCGACGAAACTTAATACAAAAATTGCGTTGAGTGTGACGGAAAGAGGGAGCGGAAAAATTTCGATTCCGTTCAAGAATGCACGCGAACTCGAGGCAATTGTTGCGTTGTTTGATAAAATCTAAGACTATGCGGAAGGCGTTTCTTTTGGGAATTGTCTGTTTTTTAACGGTGTCTGTCGTCGCTCAAAACGACAGCATTGTTGAATTGCAAGGTGTTTCGAAGGAAACGAAAGAGGAGGTAGAGAAAAAGCATTCTCCTAAAACTGCGTCGATTTTGTCGGCTGTGTTGCCAGGAACGGGACAGATATATAACGGTTCGTGGTGGAAAACACCTATCGTATATGCTGGTTTTGCAGGATTGGGATATGGATTGTATTTCTATCAGGATTATTATTCGTCGTTTAAAAAGGCATACAATAATTACAGAAACCCATATTTGGAGAATGGCTTGAATCCTCCCTCCGACACAGTTTTGACAGTACGCGGTGAATCGGGATATTCTCCGTTAGGCGTGCAACAAGGTAGAGATTATTACAGAAAATACCGTGATTTGTGCATTATTGGCGTTTGCGCGTGGTACATAATAAACATTCTTGACGCATACGTCGAAGCGCATTTGTTTGAGTTTGATGTTTCCGATGATTTGACTGTTCAATGGCAACCTACATTTAATTATGTTCCAGTCGGTTATGCTCCGTCGCCTTTGCCGTCGGGAGTACGACTGTCGTTGCAGTTTTAGCGGACAATCTTGTCGTTCCCTTTGTAGGAAAGAACCTCCATGCCGTTTTCGGAAAGTACTGCGTAGGTCGAACCCCAAATCCAGTTACCAAGATTGACATAATATGAATTTGGAGCAACTTCTTTATTTGCAGCAACATGCCGGTGACCAAAGACAAAATAATCGTAGAAATTATTTTTAAGAACATCTTTGATGTGTAGAATCAGATATTCTTTGTCGTCGCCTAAATAGTAATGGTCAGGACATTCGGAGTCGCAAGGATTTTTGTGCTTTTTACGATTGTGTCGCGACCAAGCTCGCCCAAATCCGTATGCCCAATTGACAGGAATAAAGGCAAAAAGAAAGCGTAGAATTTTGCTTGTGAATATTCCATTCAAAAAATTCATGCCTTTGTCGTATTTTCCGAGAGCGTGTCCGTGATGAATGTAGAGTTTTTTTCCGAAATATTCTCGTTCAATTGGTTCGTCAAAAATCGAGACGCCGATTTCTTTTTCGAGGTATTTGCCGTACCACATGTCGTGGTTGCCGCAGAATATGTTTACGGGAATGCCAGATTCCACAAATTCCGTCAACTTTGCCAGAAAACGGATGTTTCCTTGGGGTGCTACATATTTATATTCAAACCAGAAATCAAATATATCGCCCAAAAGGTACAGTTCTTTGCACGATGGTTTGATATAGTCTAACCATTTGATAACCAGTTTTTCTCGCTCTTTTGACTGCTCTTCGTCGGGGTAGCCGAAATGAAAATCCGATGCGAAATAGATATTTTTTGTCATTTGTTCCATCGGGTCAAAGGTAATAAAATTAGGAAAAATGTACCATTTGTGAGGTGAAGAATGCAATTTCTTCGGAAAAATCCAACTCTGGATGTTCGGTGTTTAATTTTTTACAATTGGTAAGATTTGTCTGCAAAAATGTTTTGTATGACAGACTTTGGGCGTTGAACGGCCTATGTTCCATTGCTTTATGGATAGAGCCAATTTGTGAAATCAACTCTATGGTTTGCTTGGAAAAATATGTTACCGAGAATTTTTCCCAGATATATTCAATTGCCGTAGCACTTGGGTGGAGCATGTCTTCGTCGTAGAAACGATAGTCGCGCAAGTCGTCCATAAGTAACTCATACGCAGGAAAATAACCAATGTTTTCCATCGTTTTTTGTAATTCGTCAATTGCCAAAAACAAGGTTGCCTTGCTCACTTGGTTTTCGTGTGCACCGTCCTTCCAGTGACGAATAGGACTCACGGTGAAAATCACATGCAAATTTGGATTTTTTCTTCGTAAACGTGCAATTGACTTTCCCAAAATCGAAACGCATTCTTCAACAGAAAGTTTACGACGATTGAATTGCGACGCAGGCGTTTTGTGGCAATTGTTTACGATTTGTCCTGTTTCTTTTAATTCGTAAATCCACGCAGTTCCTAACGTAAGAATCAGATAGTCAATGTTTTGATATTTCTCCAAAAACAAGTTCCTTACGTCGTTGAATGCTAAAAGGACATCTTGTTTTTCGACCGACGAGAATGAGGTGTGCAGATAATACGATTGCCACACGTCGTTGGCGAAGAAAATCTGTTGCTCGTCGAATGGAATTTCGCCGAGCAGCAAATCAATCGTTTGTGCAATGGAAACAGGGTTATAAACCGTTCCGAGCGGATTCACCATAATGGGAAACTTTGCCGCTTGCAGCCGATTTCCGATATTCGTGGTGAAACACGAACCAATAGCCATTCCTTTGTGTGCGTGAGAAATCTCAAACGAAGAATGAGGAACGTCTATGGTCGTTTTGAATTGCATTATTCTTCTACGGTAATGGTTTCCAATGCTTTACGAACACGTTTAAGCGTTTCTTCCTTGCCAATCATTTCAAAAATGTCGAACAGGTGGGCTCCCATACAGGCGCCAACCACAGCCAAGCGAAGGCAGTTGCAGATTTGTCCCACGTTGTATTCATTCTTTGCAATGAAAGCCATTGTTTTTTCTTCCAAAACCTTCGACGTGTAGTCAGTTTCATTTTCCAAAAATGCCAATGTTGCCTGAATTTTCTCGGCGGCATTGTCCTTCCAACGTTTTTTCACGTCTTTTGGCTCATACGACTGCGGTGCTTCGAAGAAATAGTAGCCGTTTGTCCACAAATCTTGTACAAACACGGCACGCTCTTTAATCAGGTCGCATACCTTCACTACATAATCCATTGACGCAGAGATATTTTTCTCTTTCAAAATTGGCAAAAACATTTCCGCTAATTTGTCCGATGGCGTACGGTGCAGCCACTGCTGGTTGAACCATTTTGTTTTTTCCGGGTCGAAGCGTGAGCCAGATTTTCCCACACGTTCAAGCGAGAATGCCTGAATGAGTTCGTCCATCGTAAAAATTTCTTGTTCCGTTCCCGGATTCCAGCCCAACAGGGCAAGCATATTAACAAACGCTTCGGGCAAATAGCCGTTTTCGCGGTAACCTTGTGCCGTTTCGCCGTCGTCGCCTACCCAAAAGAGTGGGAATACAGGGAATCCGAGTTTGTCGCCGTCGCGTTTGCTCAATTTCCCTTGACCTTGAGGTTTCAAAATCAACGGAAGATGGGCAAATTTCGGCATCACGTCTTCCCAGCCGAATGCACGATACAAAAGCACGTGCAGAGGCATAGACGAAAGCCATTCCTCGCCACGAATCACGTGGGTGATTTTCATCAAATAGTCGTCAACCACGTTTGCCAAGTGGTAGGTCGGCATTCCGTCTGATTTATACAATACCTTGTCGTCAAGTTCGTCTGTGTTGAAATGTACTTCCTTACGAATTTCGTCATATAAATCAACATTCTGATTTTCAGGCATTTTAAAACGGATAACAAAATGTTCTCCCGAGTTCAAGCGTTTTTCAACTTCTTCTTTTGAAAGCGTCAGCGAGTTGCACAATTCCATACGTGTTTTGTGGTTATACACGAACGGATTTTTCTCCTGTTCGCCTTTCGTGCGCAAGGCAGTCAATTCTTCGGGGGTGTCGAATGCAAAATATGCATTGCCCGATTCTATCAATTGATATGCGTATTGTTTGTACAACGGTTTGCGGTCGCTCTGGCGGTATGGTCCGTAGGGGCCTTCGGGCGTAACGCCTATACCTTCGTCAACTTTGATTCCGCACCATTTCAGCGATTCAACAATATATGCTTCGGCATTTTTTACAAAGCGAGTTTGGTCGGTGTCTTCGATACGCAACAAGAAATCGCCGCCGTTTTTCTTTGCGAACAAATAATTGAACAATGCTGTACGAACGCCTCCCATGTGAAGCGGTCCCGTGGGACTTGGTGCAAAACGCACACGAACTTTTCTTTCCATCTTTCAAATTTTATTGTGGCAAAGATAGTAATCGGACACAAATTTTACGAATGGGAACGAAAAAATCCCAAGATAAAACTAATTGTTTTTATGAAATCATGCTTTGGTTACACGGCAACTGCATCAAAACAATTGTAAATGGAGCAGTTTTTTGCAAGTCTAAAGTAAATAAATCCAATTTTTTTCATCAATAACAATAGACAAACAGAAATAAAACGAAATATCAATAAAAAACCAGAAGCAAAGCTATTCTTCCTATGTAAGACAGTGATTTTTCTGTTTGCATCGAAATATTTTTTTTATATCTTTGCACCGCATCACATAAAGGATTTAGATAGATGAACGAAAGCAATAGAGAAAATCTGTTACTCAAGGAAATTGAGACACTAAAAGCAGAGATTAAATTATTGAAGGAACTTGCAAATAATGTTTTGGCGTCGCAAGTTCAAAAAGTTGAATATCATTGGTTATCCATCGACGATTTGGTTAAGTACCTTCCCAACAGCATTTCAAAAGCGACTGTTTATGGGTGGGTTTCGCAGGATGTGATTCCACATCATAAAATCGGGAAGAAACTAACGTTTTTAAAATCAGAGATTGATTCGTGGGTGCTTAACAATGGTGAGATCCGAAACAATCGGAAAACCTTTTCATAGGTCACAAAACATACCCATTCATCACAGAGTATACGTCTGTATACTCAAACCAATCATATCAGTTATGTTGAGACCAAGTCCTTGTTGGGGGACTTGGTCGTTTTTTATAGTCTTCCGAAATCAAGAAACAACGCGTAGAAGAATATGGCAAAAATAATTGCCATGCCAATCATCTGTGCTTTCATCAAAAATTTTTCACTTGGTTTGCGGCGGATAATCAGTTCCACAAGCAAAAATAACAGATGACCGCCGTCAAGTCCGGGGATTGGCAGAATGTTCATAAATGCAAGAATGACAGAAAACAGTGCCGCCAATGACCAGAAATGGCTCCAGTTCCATTCCTTGTCGTACATTTTGCCCATGGAAACAAAGCTGCCGACTTGCTGCGAGCCTTCTTTGGTGAATATAAGTTTGAACTGCTTCACATAAAATGTGAGTGTTCCCAATCCCATCTTTATGCCTTCGGGTACTGATTGCAACAAGGAATATGTTTCCGTAACCTCGTCAAATAAGTCATACGCCGATTTTGTATAAGCACCGATTTTTCCTTCTTCGGAAACGGTTACGGGAATTTTCTCGTCAAATCCGTGTCTCACCACCGTCAAAACAACCTCTTTGCCTGCGAATGGCTTCACTTCCTTAACAAAATCCATGAACGATACGGTTGGAATGGAATCTATTGCAACAATTTTGTCGCCCACCCGTAAGTTGGAACGGGAAGCTGGCGTGTTCGGCATAATGGAGTCAATCACGAAGGGAATATTTTCTATCATAAAGAAAGAATTCGGATTAGCAACGATACGATTTTCAATGTCGTCGGGAAGAGTGAGTGTCACTTCTTTGCCGCCGCGTTCAACGGTGACGGTTTGGGCATTGTCGAGCAGGATTTGCGAAATGGCGTCGCCTAAAGTTTTAGGTTGTTTTCCGTCAATCGATAGGATTTTGTCACCGTTTTCGAAACCTATGCTTAACGCCGTTGAGTCGCAGTACACGCCGTATTGCAAATTTTGAATTGGCAAATATGTTTTCCCGTATGTGAACGATAGAGCGGAATAAATCAGAATTGCTCCGATAAAATTGAACAAAACGCCGCCGATGATTATCATAAATCGCTGTATCCATGGTTTTGAACGATATTCCCACGGCTTTGGCTCGGAATGCAGTTGCTCCTTGTCCATTGACTCGTCGACCATTCCCGCAATTTTGCAGTAACCGCCTAATGGTAGCCACCCGATGCCGTATTCCGTTTCGCCTTTTTTGAACTTGAACAGCGAAAACCACGGGTCAAAAAACAAGTAAAATTTGTCAACTCTCGTTTTGGAAAGTTTGGCAAACGTAAAGTGCCCCAGTTCGTGAATGAATACCAACAGGGCTAATGTTATAATGAGTTGAAGTGCCTGCATATCTTGGATTTTGTTTTCTATAAATTGTAGGCAAATGTATTGAAAAAATCGTCAATACCTTTGTATAGGACACAAAAAAACCCGATTCGTAATGAACCGGGTTTTTGTTTGAATTTATAATCTATTCGAATTATTTTACGAATTTGATTGTTCCTTCTTCAGCAACGATGAAGTATGCACCGGCAGCCAAAGTGTTTACATTGAATTCTTGAGAAGCTGTAGCAACAACTTGACCAGCTACGTTGTAAACTGTGATTTGACCAGCTGAGTAAACCATACCGCCTTCGATTGCGAAATCAGCAGCTGCAACTTCTTCTACGTCAAGAAGATAGTATTTTGCTTTGTCAGTTACATCAACTACTAATTCTGTCATGTCAAGCATAACTTGAGATGCAAAATCTGCTGATTCTGCAAACAATGCAGTTACAATCTTAGCACCTTCAGATGGAGCTTCTACAATTTCCATTGAGAATTTTGCAGTATATTCTTTATCTTTTTCCAATGCAGAAAGGAATGTATCAAAACCGTTTTCAGCGTTTGTTAAAGAACCCCACCATTTATTCCATGCTTTTTCTGAGTTGTCAATCAAACCGAATTGCAATGATTCAACGTTTGATTTAGGAGTGAATTTCATGCTTACGTTAACGAATTTGCCTTTTGCAGGAGTAACGCTCTCAATACGAGTACCTTGGTATTGATAGAAATCACCTTCTAACTTTTGATAACCCAATGAGAAAGGATTTGCAACTTCAATTGGTTCTTCGTAGCTAACAAGGAATTCATCTAAAGTAATTATACATGGATTGTCAGTTCCAAATTCTTCTGCACCTTCATTCAAGTCGCACAAGATTACAAGATCAGGAGAAGTCAAATCCATACCTAAAAATTCTTCTTTTCCTTGATCTGCATTTGTTGCAACCATTTTTGTAATGATGATAGAAGATTGGTCAGAGAATTCTTCACCAGCAACTACATTGATTTCGTGGCTTCCGAAGTCACCGAAATCTTGCCAGTAACCAACATCACCTCTTTCGTCGATGATACCCATTTTGATTACACCTGTAAAGTTTGCTTTACCTTTTAATGAGAATACAAAAGCATCACCCATTGTTGGAGTGTAAGCTCCTTCACCAGTTGCAGCCATGAAAGCTTTAGTAAGAATTTTTGCACCTTCAGTTTCACCACCTTGCCATTCGTCGCCAGGACCATAAGAGTTCCAAGGCACACTAAGAATTGTTTTACCGTCTTGAGTTGTTACTCCAAGAGGTCCTGCCATAACAGCAACTCCGAAAAGAGCACTTGTTAAAAGTAAAAAAACCTTTTTCATAATTTTTTTGTTTTTAAATTAGACTTTACAAAATTTTAACTTGGCAAATATAGAATAGTTTTATGAAAAACGAACACGAAATTCGTTTTTTTTTAGACGAACTCAAAAGTAAGCGTTAACCAAAAATTTTTGAAATGCGTTTTACCGCCTCGACGCAGTTGTCGCGGTTGCCGAATGCGGTCATTCTTACGTAGCCTTCGCCTTGCGGACCGAAACCAACCCCTGGCGTCACCACCACGTTGCATTTGGTGAGCATTTGGTCGAAATATGACCATGAATCGGTATTTTTCGGAGTCTTCACCCAGATATAGGGTGCGTTCACGCCTCCGTAGAGCGTCATTCCAATGTACGAAAGTCCGTCACGGATTATTTTTGCGTTGGTCAGATAGTAGTCAATATTTTGTTTGATTTCTTTTTTGCCTTGTGCGGAATAAACTGCTTCGGCGGCACGTTGCACAATATATGATGTGCCGTTGAATTTTGTACACTGACGACGGTTCCACAATCGGTTCAGTGCTATGTGCGAGCCGTCGGAGGCAGAAGCGGTGACGGTTTTCGGCACAACCGTATAACCGCAGCGAAGCCCTGTAAATCCTGCCGTCTTCGAAAAACTGCGAAATTCTATGGCGACGTCTTTCGCACCTGCAATTTCGTAAATGCTGTGCGGTACGTCGGGTTCGGTGATGAACGCCTCGTATGCCGAATCGAACAAAATAAGTGCTCCGTGTTCGCGTGCGTAGTCAACCCACACTTTTAGTTCGGACTTGGTGAGGGTGGTTCCCGTAGGATTGTTTGGATAACACAAATATATAATGTCGGGAACCAATTTCGGCAGAGCGGGAACGAACTTGTTCTCGCTGCTGCACGGCAAATACTCTATGCTGCTCCATCGGCCGTTCTTTTCCAAAATTCCAGCCCGGCCGGCCATCACGTTGGAATCGACGTATACTGGGTACACGGGGTCGGTGACCGCCACCAAGTTGCCAAAGTCGAACAAATCGCCAATGTTGCCGAGGTCGCTTTTAGCGCCGTCGCTTATGAAAACTTCATCGGCGTCTAACTTAATGCCGCGGGAAGCGTAATCGTGTTTTATGATTTTTTCTATAAGAAATTTGTAGCCCTGCTCCGGACCGTAGCCGCGGAACGTTTTTTCGTCCGCCATTTCGTCCACGGCCTTGTGCAGTGCCTGAATGACCGACGGACACAACGGCCGCGTCACATCGCCAATGCCAAGACTGATAATAGAAGCATCGGCGTGCGACGCCTTGTAATCAGCAACTTTGTGAGCAATTTCCGAGAACAGGTAACTCTCTCGGATTTTTGTAAAATTGTTATTGATACAAGCCATATTGTAACCGTTTTGTGTTATTAACTAAATTTTTTGATGCAAATAAACGGATTATATTTCAAACCGAAAGCAAAATAGACTAAAATATTTAAATTTATAATAAAATTACGTAGATTTCGTATAAATGTTGTAAAAACGATGTGCACATCGTCTCTACTGCTCGAACACACACATTTTTTTTAAAAAAAATCCGCCAAAACGATATACATAAAAAAAAAGGTGTATCTTTGTGGTGTCAAAAATTTAACTTATTAACAATTTAAAACAAAAAGTATTATGAAAAAATTAAAATTCTTAGCACTTGGTTTAGTAGCTGCTTTCGCTTTCGCAGCATGTGGTGAAGAAGAAGAATCAAACTACACTGAATCAACAATCGTAATGGGTGGTGCAAAATCAGCTAACGGTTCTTTCTACACATCTGACAAAGGTGTTCAAACAAAAATTCAATTGGGTGATGTTGCTACTAACGTAGTATTCTGCTTCCAAACAATTGACGAAGCATTCCAATTCATTTCAGGAACTGAAGCTACAAACGAAATCGTTAAAGCACAAGCTTCTGAAACAAAATTCGCTGTTATCGGTGATGGTAAAGCAAGCAAATTCGAAAAATTAGCTGATGCAGATTTCAATTTGACAGCAGTAGAAATCAGCAACAAACTTGAAGCTGGTAAAAAAGCTGTTGCTTTCAAGAACGACAAACTTAAATGCAAAGGTTTCTTCGAAGTTATGGACTACGCTGCTGAATCAGAAGATCTAACTATGAAGATTTGGGTTGCTAAAGAATTTGAAACTCAAGAATAATTTAGCAAAGCAATTTTAAATAAAACCCGGTTCCAAAAGGATCGGGTTTTTTTGTGCGGTGTAGAGACGCGATTCGCGTCTCTACGTGTTTAGTACGAAAAATGTTATTCAACCGTGTTGTTGTATTATACCAAAATGTTCATTAACTTTGTATCATCAAAAAATAAAAATATGAAAAAGATTATATTAATTTTTGCTGTGTTGTTGGGTGTTGCTGTTGTGTCGCAGGCACAAAAGTCAGTTATTGAAAAACCAAAAGTTGAAGCAAAGAAGTTGTCAAAAGATGGATATAAGATTTTACCTGACGCTCTGCATCCAATGAAAAAACAATTGGAATTTGTTTATGCCAATCAAATAATGAAAGATGAAGACGAAGATATGCCAAAATACCTTATGGGAGTTGGAACAGCGTCGGATGCATCGTTAAATCAGGCAAAAATTTCTGCCCGGGAAAAAGCCGTACAAATAATTCTTCACCAAGTAATGGTGCCGATGAAATCTATTATAGAAGAATACGGTGGAATTAATGAGAACGGTTCAGTATCTTTAGAGGAACTATTGAACATGGTTGAAGAGAAATGTAAGCAGAAAATGATGAGCGGACCTACTTTAGCAGCCTTTTATAAAAAAGAAGGAGGAAAGTATGTTGTAAAACGGTATTGTACATATAGTTACGTGGATGCGCGTACGATGGCAACCGACTTTTTCGAGGCAGAATTAAAGAATGAATCGGAAATGTTGAAATATGCTCTCAGAAAACCTTCAAATTGGAAATAAAAACGGATGATTTGTTGTAGAGATGTGCCATGGCGCATCTCTACTGAAATTATTCCTTGTTTTTCGTGTCAATTATAATGGTAACGGGGCCGTCGTTGAGCAAATCAACTTTCATATCGGCGCCAAATTCGCCTGTAACAACTTTGCCTTGAATTTCGGATTGCAATTGTCTGATGAATGCTTCGTACATCGGAACTGCTTTTTCTGGGCGGGCGGCACGTATGTACGACGGACGGTTTCCTTTCTTTGTGCTGGCAAACAGCGTGAACTGGCTCACCAACAGCACATCGCCGTGAACATCGTCGAGCGAAAGGTTCATTAAATCGTTTTCGTCACTAAACACACGCAATCGGGCAATTTTCCCCGAAAGCCATACTAAATCTTCGTCGGTGTCGGCATCTTCAATGCCAAGAAGCACCAAAAATCCAGTGCCAATTTCCGATTTAAGAGTTCCGTCAATCGTTACCGAGGCACGGGTAACTCGTTGAATTACAGCTCTCATTATAGTTCCGCGCTTTTTGCTTCAACATCGGCAACGGTCTTGGTGATAAGCCCTTGCAACACTGTTCCCGGACCAACTTCCACAAATTGGTTATAGCCGTCGGCAACCATATTTTTCACAATCTGCGACCAGCGCACTGGCGAAGTCAGTTGTAAAATAAGATTTGCCTTGATTTTTTCTGGGTCGGTGTATGGTTTTGCGTCAACATCTTGATAAATAGGGCATTGTGGAGTATTGAACTTTGTTGCCGCAATTGCTTCTTCCAATTCCTTGCGTGCTGGCTCCATAAGCGGGGAATGGAACGCACCGCCAACTTGCAGTTTTATGGCACGTTTTGCGCCTTTTTCCAAAAGGATTTTGCAGGCTTCGTCAATCGCCTCGTTTGTTCCCGAAATCACCAATTGTCCTGTGCAGTTGTAGTTTGCGGGAACCACAATTCCGTTGATTGACGCACACACTTCTTCAATAATTGCATCATCCAAACGGAGAATTGCCGCCATTGTAGAAGGATTTTGCTCACACGCTTTCTGCATTGCCATGGCACGTTTTGAAACCAAAACCAAACCATCCTCAAACGACAATGCTCCCGAAGCCACCAATGCCGAAAATTCACCAAGCGAGTGGCCAGCAACGCCTTCAGGCTTGAATTTGTCGCCCAATGCTTGTGCAAGAATCACCGAATGCAGGAATACCGCAGGTTGGGTTACTTTTGTTTGTTTCAAATCGTCGGCTGAGCCTTCAAACATAATGTCGGAAATGCGAAAACCGAGAATTTCGTTTGCTTTTTCAAACAATTCTTTTGCAACAGGAATTGTGTCATATAAATCCTTGCCCATTCCTGTAAACTGTGCTCCTTGACCTGGAAAAACGTATGCTTTCATAATTTTTATTCTTTGTCGTAGAGACGATGTGCACATCGTCTCTACATGATTATCAATGTAATTTTGAATTTACCAACAACATAAATTCCTCTCTCGTTTCTTTTCGGTTGAACGCGCCCGTGAATGCCGATGTGGTTGTGGTTGAATTTTGTTTTTGAACGCCACGCATCTGCATGCACAAGTGTTGTGCTTCAATGATTACTGCCACCCCAAGCGGATTCAATGTTTCTTGAATACAGTCGCGGATTTGCACGGTCAATCGTTCCTGAACTTGCAGGCGGCGGGCATACACGTCAACAACTCTCGCGATTTTGCTCAGCCCTGTAATGTAACCATTTGGAATATACGCCAAGTGAGCTTTCCCGATGAACGGCAACATGTGGTGTTCGCACATTGAGTAAATTTCGATGTCCTTCACCAAAACCATTTGTTGATATTCCTCCTTGAACATTGCCGC
>JAEEGL014844549.1_pt1 | contig 15668 bp, 13 predicted proteins | sample 9134231 | NCBI WGS metagenome assembly JAEEGL01 (sample SAMN16246548, study PRJNA631951) | gut metagenome | biome: gut microbiome; feature: rumen; material: fiber-attached | host: Bos | place: Iran: Karaj | collected 2018-10
CAAGACCCTGGTTTGCAAAGAGTGCGGGAAAGAGTTCGTTTTCACCGCAGGTGAGCAGGCTTTCTATGCTGAGCGCGGCTTCCAGAATGAGCCCCAGCGCTGCAAGGCCTGCCGTGACGCTCGCAAGAACGCCACCCGTGGCCCCCGTGAGTTCTTCACGGCTGTCTGCGCCGCTTGCGGCGGTGAGGCTCGCGTGCCTTTCGAGCCCAAGTCCGACCGGCCTGTTTACTGCAGCGACTGCTTTGCCAAGATCAAAGCCAACCAGCAGTGATCAGGTGCTGCCCATGCAGCAAAAAATGGGAGCGATCGCAGGATCGCTCCCATTTTTAATGCCGATTCTCCACGTGTTGCCCCTTGAAAAAACGGTTTGATTCAAGTATAATGACCGCGTAAAAACATTTCTCAGGAGGCATTGGCAATGTACCAGGTAGAAAAAGATACCGTTATTTCCGAAATCATGATGAACGCGCCCTTTACCGCGCCTCTGTTCCAGGCTATCGGCATGCATTGCATGGGCTGTGCCATGGCCAGCGGCGAAAACGTGGAAGAGGCCTGCGAGGTGCACGGCGTTGACGCGGATCTGTTCGTAAAGCATCTCAACGAGTTTATCGCGAGCCACAGCTGAATCACAGATCATAAAAAACGGCGGGGGCGACCTCGCCGTTTTTTATAAAGGGAAGGATCATGGAACAGATCAGATTATCGCCCCGGCTCCGGTGCATCGCCGAACTTGTGCCGCCGGGGGCGGCTCTGGCCGACGTGGGAACGGATCACGGCCTGCTGCCGCTGCATCTTCTGCTCAGCGGGACCATCGTCTCCGCCTGGGCGTCGGATATCCGACCCGGCCCGCTCTCCCGGGCCGAACAGAACCGAAAGAAATACGGCGCGGAGGCCATGCGCTGCGTCCTCTGCGACGGGCTTACAGGCGTCGATCCCGGGAGCGTGGACACCGTCGTCATCGCCGGCATGGGTGGAGAGACCATTACGGCGATCCTGGCCGCGTCCCCCTGGGCCTATCGGGACAGGACGCTGATCCTCCAGCCCATGACGAAGCCGGAGATCCTCCGCGCCGCGCTCTCGGAGCACGGGATGAGGATCTATGCAGAGCGGCTGGTGGAGGACGCGGGCAAGCTCTACGCCGTTCTCTGCGCCCGGCCCGGAGAGCCGGAGGCCCTGTCCGAGGCGGAGCTTTATATCGGAAGCGAGCGGCTTGTAACGCAAAACGCCCTGTTCCCGGCGGCGGCAGGGGAGTGGAAAGCAAAGCTCGAAACCGCCCTGCGGGGCCTGGCCTCTTCTGAAAGGGATGGGGCAGCGGACCGGCGGCGGCATTTGGAAACCGTTTACCGACAACTGAAAGAAATGGAGGAACGCTATGCCCACCGTATCTGAGATCGCCGGATTCCTGGAGAGTCGGGTGCCCTCGGCGCTGAAAATGGATTTTGACAACGTGGGTCTGCTGGCCGGGTTCCCGGACCGGGAGGTGACCCGTGTTCTGATCGTGCTTGATATCACGCTGGAAGCCGTGGAGGAGGCCGTCTCCATGGGGGCCGAGCTGATCGTTTCCCATCATCCGGTGATCTTCACCCCCATGCGGCGGATCCTGGACACCGACCCGGAGGGGCTTCGCATCATCCGTCTGCTGCAGGAAAACCTCTCGGCCATCTGCCTGCACACCAATCTGGATCGGCTGGAGGGCGGAGTAAACACCGCGCTCATCAACGCTCTGGGCGGCGTGGACGAGGAGATGCTGGACATGGGCTGCGTGTGCACGCTCTCCGAGCCCACGACGCTGGAGGGCTTTCTGGCCCAGACCAGGGACGCTCTCTCCGCACCGGACATCCGGTTTTACGACGCCGGGCATATCGTGGAGCGACTGGCCGTCTGCGGCGGCGCCGGCGGGGATATCCTCTATGAGGCGGCAAGGCTGGGCTGCGACACGGTGCTCACCGGGGAGATCAAGCACCACCAGTGGATCGACGGCCGCCAGATGGGTCTGAACCTCATCGAGGCCGGCCACTTCGCCACGGAAAACGTCGTCACCCCGGTGCTGGCCGAGATGCTCCGCTCCGGGTATCCGGATCTGGACGTCTGTCTGTCCCGGCTCCAGGGTCCGCTCTCCCGGGGCTTTGAATTCTGAATCCGCCGCATAATCCACAGCTTATCCCCGTATGATGTTTCGAGATCATCAACAGGGGGTATGGCCGTGTCTGACGTCAGCATTTACAAGGACATCGCACTCCGTACAAACGGAGATATATATCTGGGTGTAGTGGGGCCTGTCAGAACGGGCAAATCCACGTTCATCAAGCGCTTCTTGGAAACGCTGGTGATCCCCCACATCGACAACGTGTACAGAGCCGAGCGAGCCCGGGACGAACTGCCCCAGAGCGGCTCCGGCAAAACCATCATGACCGCCGAACCGAAGTTTATTCCGGAAGAGGCGGTCTCTATCTGTTTGGAGGACGGCGCGGAATTCTCCGTCCGACTCATCGACTGCGTGGGCTACATGGTCCCCGGCGCTTCCGGCCAGTTTGAGGACGGCAGCGAGCGGCTGGTCACCACACCTTGGTTCGACCACGAGATCACCCTCACCGAGGCGGCGGAGCAGGGGACACGCAAGGTCATCGCCGATCACTCCACCATCGGTCTGGTGATCACCTGCGACGGAACCATCTGCGATATTCCCCGGGAGGCCTATCTCCCGGCGGAGGAGCGGGTGATCCGGGAGCTCCAGTCCATCGGAAAGCCCTTTACGGTGCTGATGAATTCCGCGGACCCTGCCTCGGAAACTGCCCGGGAAGCGGCGGATGCGGTCGCGGTGAAATACGGTGTGACCTGTCTGTGCGTCAACTGCCAGGAGCTGGGGCAGAGGGATATCCTGCAGATCATGCAGTCCATTCTTTATGAATTCCCAGTGAAGGAGCTGGGCTTCCGGATGCCCAGCTGGGTGGAGGCCCTGCCCCCGGAGCACCCGCTGCGCGCGGGCATCCTGGACGCCATCCGGGGACGGATCGGCGAGCTTGAGAAGCTCCGGGACGTGTGCGCTCTCCGGGACAGCCTCAACGCGGACCGGTCGGATCTGACCGCCGCCGTGAGCTCCATGCAGCCTGGTCTGGGGCGGGGCTGCATCACGCTGGAACTGCCCCGTTCCCTGTACTACGACACCATCAGCGAGCAGTCCGGTTTCACCATCCGGGACGACGGAGATCTGATGAGCCTTCTCACGGAGCTGAAGACTGTGAAAGGGGAGTACGACCGCGTCAGCGAGGCCCTGAAGGAGGTCCGGCAGCGCGGCTACGGCATCGTAGCTCCGTCCCGGGAGGAGCTGAAGCTGGAGGAACCGGAGATCGTCCGGCAGGGAGGACGTTACGGTGTTCGCCTGAAGGCCTCCGCGCCGTCCATCCACATGATCATGGCCAACATCGAGACCGAGGTGAGTCCCGCTCTGGGCGGGGAAAAGGCCTCCGAGGAGATCATCAACTTCCTGCTGCAGGGCTTCGAGGGCGACACCAGCCGGATCTGGGAGTCCAACATTTTCGGAAAACCCCTGTACGATATTGCCGGGGAAGGCGTGATGAACAAGCTCCGTCGGATGCCCGCCAACGCCCAGGGCAAGCTGCAGCAGACGCTCACGCGCATCGTGAACGACGGCAGCGGGTCGCTGATTTGCATTATTCTCTGATCCATTATTCATGCGGGGACGGTTTTCTCGTCCCCGCAAAGCATTTTTATCCAAATGACCGCTTGCATATTTGTTCTATTTGCCATATAATGAATCAAATCATGAATGGAGGCCGGGAAAATGAAAGAACTCTCCAAAGTCTATTCAGCCGTTGCGCCGTCTGCAACGATGGCGGTTGACGCCAAATACAAGCAGATGAAGGCCGACGGGCTTCCCGTGGTGGGCTTCGGCGCCGGGGAGCCGGATTTTGACACGCCGGACTATATCAAGGCCGCCGGCATCGCCGCCATTGAGAACGGCCAGACCAAATATACGCCCGCCGCGGGCACCAATGCGGTCCGCCAGGCGGTGGCTTACCGCATCAAGGAGGACACCGGCGTCGATTTCGACTGGACGAACATCGTGGTTTCCAGCGGCGCCAAGGCATGCCTGTACACCGCCTTTACCGTACTGCTGAATCCCGGCGACGAGGTCATCATCCCCGCGCCGTACTGGGTCAGCTTCACCGAGCAGATCAAAATGGCGGGGGGCGTCCCCGTGGTGCTGGAAACCGGTGAGGAGCAGCGCTTCAAGATCACCGCCGAGCAGCTTGCCGCCGCCGTCACCGAAAAGACCAAGGCCATCGTGCTGAACAACCCCTCCAACCCCACCGGCATGATTTACGGCAGGGAGGAGCTGGCCGCCATTGCGGACGTCTGCGTGAAAAACGATCTCTACATCGTCGCCGACGAGATCTACTGCAAGCTGGTTTACGACGGTTTTGAATTCACCAGCGTCGCTTCTCTGGGCGAAGAGGTGAAAAAGCGCTGCATCCTCATCAACGGCGCTTCCAAATCCTACGCCATGACCGGCTGGCGCTGCGGCTACGCCGCCTGCGGTGATAAAAAAGTGGCCAGGACTATGGCCAACGTGCTCAGCCACTCCATCGGCGGCATCGGCACCATGAACCAGGCTGCCATGACCGCCGCCCTCCGGGGCCCGCAGGACTCCGTGGAAGCCATGCGCAAGGTGTTTGAGGAACGGCGCAACTACATGGTCAGCCGCATGAACGCCATGGACGGCGTCAGCTGTCTGATGCCCAACGGCGCGTTCTACGTGATGATGAACATTTCCAGGCTCATTGGCAGGACGCTGGGCGGCCGGGTGATCAACTCCGCCGATGATTTTGCCATGGCATTTCTGGAGAGCGGTCTGGTGGCCGTGGTCTCCTGCGATTCCTTCGGGATCTCCAACTTCATCCGCTGGACCTACGCATCCTCCATGGAAAGTATTAAGGAGGGCATGGACCGGCTGGAAAAATTCCTGCAAAGCTGATCTGTGCGGAAAACATGATCGGACCGCCTGCTTCATAGGATTTCTATGGGGGAGGCGGTCCTTTTGCTCAAAATCAGGAAAGATGATCTTGCGGTGCTTTGCGCCTTGCTATCCATCTGGATTTGTGCCATAATATCAGCAAATCAGGCAGCGGACAGCAAGGCCCGTACCGCGCTGGCTGCGGAGGACCCCGGCATGCCGGTGCTGATCGTGGATCCGGGCCACGGCGGTCTGGACGGCGGCGCCGTTTCCGTCACCGGGACCGCCGAGAGCACGATCAACTGGGCCGTATCCGTACGTCTCCGGGACCTGTGCCGGTGGCTGGGGCTCCCGATAGTCATGACCCGGCAGCAGGAAGAGATCCTCTATCCGGAGGAGCTTCGCTCCATCGCCGAGCACAAGCGCTGGGACACCCGGCAGCGCCTCGGTCTGATCAACGGTACGGCGGACGCTTTTCTGCTGTCCATCCACCAGAATACCTATCCCTCGACCCAGCCCAGCGGTCCTCAGACGCTCTATTCCCGGAATGAAACCGCCGCGGCGCTGGCCCGGCATCTTCAGGAGCTGCTGAACGACGTCCTCTCGCCGCCCTACCGGCGAAGCGCCGCAGCGGCCGGAAACGATATCTACCTGATGGCCCACGCGGCCCGGCCGGCCGTGCTGGTGGAGTGCGGCTTTCTCTCCAATCCCCGGGAGGCCGCCGCGCTGGAGACGCCGGTATACCAGAAAACCCTGTCCGTGGTCCTGACCGCCGGATGGGTCCGTTTTACAGGAGATGAACACCTTGAAAGCGAAAACGTTGTTTTACTGCAGGGAATGCGGCAATGAAACGGGCAAATGGTCCGGTCAATGCCCCGCCTGCGGCGCCTGGAACTCTCTGGAGGAGGTCAGCGCCGTGGACCCCGCTGCCAAGGGGCCCGGAAAAAAGTCCGGCGTGCGGCATCTGAACAAGCCCCGTCCCATCGCGGAGCTGGACGAAGGCCAGGAGCTGCGCTTTTCCACCGGTTTGGGCGAGCTGGACCGGGTGCTGGGCGGCGGCGCCGTAAAAGGCTCTCTGGTGCTGTTCGGCGGCGCGCCGGGCATCGGCAAGTCCACCTTGCTGCTGCAGGTCTGCGGGAATCTGCCCAAAGCGAAGATCCTCTACGTCACCGGCGAAGAAAGCCAGCGGCAGCTGAAAATGCGGGCCGGGCGGCTGCGCGTGGAAGGGGAGGGGCTCTTCGTCCTGGCAGAAACGGATATCGGCGCGGTGGTCCAGAACGCGGAGGAGCTCAAGCCCGATATTCTTATCATTGATTCCATTCAGACCATGTACAACAGCGACGTTTCCTCGGCTCCCGGCAGCGTAAGCCAGGTCAAGGACTGCACCATGGCCGTGATGCATCTGGCGAAAACCATGGGGATCACCGCCTTCGTGGTAGGCCACGTAAACAAGGAAGGCGCTATCGCCGGCCCCAAGGTTTTGGAGCATATGGTGGACTGTGTACTATATTTTGAGGGTGACAGGTCCACCAACTACAGGATATTGCGGTCGGCCAAAAATAGATTTGGCTCAACCAATGAGATAGGCGTCTTTGAGATGGCCGACGACGGGCTCCGGGAGGTGCCGAACCCCTCGGAAGTGATGCTCAGCGGACGTCCTGTCAACGCCAGCGGCACCTGCGTGACCTGCGTTTTGCAGGGAACGCGGCCCATTCTTGCAGAAATCCAGGTGCTGCTTTCGCCGACCAGCCTGACGCAGCCGAGGCGGAACGCCAACGGCGTGGACTACAACCGATATATGCTGCTGCTGGCGGTGCTGGAAAAGATCGGCGGTCTGCACGTGGGGAGCTGTGACGCTTACGTGAACGTGGTGGGCGGACTGGAGCTTGACGAGCCTGCGGCGGATCTGGGGATCGTTCTTGCGATCGCGTCCAGCTTCCGGGACAAGCCCATCGGAGAGGACCTGGCGGCGATCGGAGAGATCGGACTCACAGGAGAGATCAGAAGCGTACCTGCCATCAATCAGCGTCTGCAGGAGATCGCGCGTCTCGGATTCAAACGCTGCGTCGTACCGGCGCATTGCAGAGATACGATCAAAGCGCCGGAAGGGCTGAAGATCCTGCCGGCGAGAAACGTGCGGGAAGCCATCAACGCCATCGTTATCTGAGAGAGGGCCGTTTTCCCGCAAAAAAGCCGGTTTTGGGGTCCCCTAAATTAAACAAAATCTTTATTTTGTTTAATTTTTGGTCAATTTGTAAATGGACAAGCCTTTGCCTCCCCTGTTATACTCTTCCGTAGTCAAGGAGGTGTCCCATGGATTACAGAGATGAATCGCCCGCCATTCTGCGGGATTATCTTACATATCACGAGACCATCAAGGGACATTCCCGCGCCACGGTGGACGAGTATTATCTGGATCTGCGAAATTTCTTCCGTTATCTGAAAATCGCGAGGGGTCTTGTCCCCCGGTCCACGGAGCTGGACGAGATCTCCATTATGGACGTGGATCTGGATTTTGTTTCCAAGGTCACTTTGGCTGAGGTCTACGAGTATCTGGCGTTCCTCTCCCGGGACAAGGCCAAGTTCACACGGGCCAGAAGCGAAGAATACGGCCTGAACGCCGCCTCCCGGGCCCGAAAGGTCTCCAGCATCCGGGGCTTCTATAAGTATCTCACCAACAAGGCCAAGGTGCTGACGGAGAACCCGGTGCAGGATCTGGACTCTCCCCGTGCAAAGCGTTCCCTGCCCCGCTATCTGACGCTGGAGGAAAGCCAGCGACTTCTCCAGTCCGTAGAAGGCGCCCACAAGGAACGGGACTACTGCATCCTGTGCATTTTCCTCAACTGCGGGCTTCGGATCTCCGAGATCGCCGGAATGAATATTTCCGATATCCGCAGCGATCACATCCGGGTGCTCGGCAAGGGCAACAAGGAACGCATCGTCTATCTGAACGACGCCACCGCCGAGGCCATCAACCGGTATCTGGCGGTCAGGAAAAGCATTGCCGCCATCGACCGCAGCGCCCTCTTCCTCTCCAGCCGCCGCACCCGGGTCACCCGGGAGGGCCTGCACGCCATGGTGAAGAAAGCCCTGCTGCGGGCCGGGCTGGACAGTGAAAAATACTCCGCCCACAAGCTGCGCCACACCGCCGCCACGCTGATGCTCTCCAACGGCGTGGACGTGCGCACTCTGCAGGAGATCCTGGGCCACGAAAACCTGAACACTACGCAGATCTACACCCACGTGGACAACACCGAGCTGCGGATCGCCGCCCAAGCCAATCCGCTGAGCAATTTTGAGCCGAAAGCTGACGGGAGTTAATTAAGAGATATGGTCTTTTCAAGCATCATCTTCATGTTTTACTACCTGCCGGCAGTTCTGGTCGGGTATTACCTGATCCCGTCGAAATGGCGGAATCTGTGGCTTTTTGCTGTCAATCTGGTGTTCTATGGCTGGGGCGAGCCGGTCTATATCCTGTTGATGCTCTTTTCCATCACGGTAAACTACTGCAACGGTCTGCTGATCGGACGGTATCTGCCGGATGACCGGAAAAAAGCCCGCCGCGTCCTGACGCTCAATATCGTCATCAATCTGGGGCTGCTGGTATTGTTCAAGTACTCCGACCTGCTCCTTGGCACTTTCAACGCGCTATTCGGCACCTCCCTGCCGCTTCTGGGCCTTTCGCTGCCCATCGGCATCTCGTTTTATACGTTTCAGACCATGTCCTACCCCATCGACGTTTACCGGGGCAACACCAGACCGCAGAAAAACTTTATCGCCTTCGGCACCTTTGTCGCCCTGTTCCCCCAGCTGATCGCCGGTCCCATCGTCCGCTACAAGGAGATCGCCCACCAACTGGAGGACCGCCGCTATTCCGTCGCCGGTTTTTCTTACGGCGTGCAGCGTTTCGTGATCGGTCTGTGCAAAAAGGTTCTGATCGCCAACAATATCGGCTCTCTGTGGGATATCTACGCCGCAGAAAGCTCCCTTACAGTGATGGGCGCATGGCTGGGCGCCGTCGCCTTCTCACTGCAGCTGTATTTTGACTTCTCCGGCTACTCCGACATGGCGATCGGCCTGGGCCGGATGCTGGGCTTTGAATTCCCGGAAAACTTCCGCTATCCCTATATTTCCAAGAGCGTCACCGAGTTCTGGCGCCGCTGGCATATCTCCCTGGGCACCTGGTTCCGGGACTATCTCTATATCCCCCTGGGCGGCAATCGGAAGGGTCTTCCCCGTCAGATCGTCAACATCCTGATCGTGTGGGCCCTGACGGGCCTTTGGCACGGCGCCAACTGGACCTTCCTGTTCTGGGGGCTGTATTACGCTCTGTTTTTGATTGCAGAAAAGGTATTTTTGTTAAGATTTCTTGATAAATCCAGCATTTTAAGCCATTTTTACACCGTTTTTGTTGCGGTTTTCGGATGGATGATTTTCCAGCTGAACTCTCTCTCCCAGGTGAGTGCCTACTGGCAGGCCATGCTGGGCATCCGCTGCGCGGGGCTTTTCAGCGCCGCTGACCTCTTCCGGGGCAAGGCCTACTGCCTCATTCTGCTGATCGCCGCCGTCTGCGCCACGCCGCTGCTGAAAAACCTGTATGCCCGGCTTTCCGACAGGGTACGGGGCGTTCTGACGCCTGTTCTGACGGCTCTGGCGCTGCTGGCCTCCACCGCCTATCTGGTGGACGCCACCTATAACCCCTTTATCTACTTCATCTTCTGAGGAAAGGAGCGCTGTCATGACGAAAAAATCGAATATGGCGCTGGTGCTCCTGTTCTGCGGATTTCTGGGTGCCTTTTTCCTGCTGAATCTGCTGCTTCCGGACAGTGATTTCTCTCCCCGGGAGAACCGGCAGCTGCAGACCGCCCCGAAATTCACCTTTTCCGCCCTTTTCCGGGGGGATTTCACCAAAAAGATGGAGGATTACAGCGCCGATCAGTTCCCGTTCCGGGATCGGTGGATCTCCGCCAAGGCCGCCATGGAGCTGCTGCAGGGAAAAGAGCAGAACAACGGCGTCTTTTACTGCGGCGAACGGCTGCTGGAGCCCTTCGCCGCCCCCTCGGAGCAGGCGCTGGAACGCCGCGTCGGCTGGGTCAACGGCTTTGCGGAAAAGGTCGGCGTTCCCGTGACGGTGTCGCTGATCCCCACCTCGGCGGAGATCTACGCCGAGCTTCTCCCTTCCGGCGCGGAGAACGACAGCCAGGCGGCTGTGATCCGGTCTGTCGGGGATATGCTGCTGACGGGCTTCACAGATCTGTCTGAGATCCTGTCGCAGAAAAAGTCGGATTACGTTTTCTATCGGACGGACCACCACTGGACCTCTCTGGGCGCCTGGTACGCCTACGATGCTTTGGGAGGATCGCTGGGGTATACGCCCCGTGCTTTGACGGAATACGCGCCGGAGGCCGTCTCGGACAGCTTTTTCGGCACGCTCTACTCCTCCTCCGGCTTCTTCTGGCTGAAAGACGCCGACGTGATCCACTCTTACGTACCGGATGAGGGCGTCATCGTGGAGCGTTACGACACGGCGCAGCCCACGGTAACGGGCCTGTACGACACTTCCGCGCTGGAGACGAAGGACCAATACCGGTATTTTCTGGGTGGAAACTGTCCCCGGATCGTTGTAAAGACCGGGCACGACGATCTCCCCTCCCTGCTGATCGTCCGGGATTCCTTTGCCGACTCCCTGCTCCCCTTCCTGCAGGAACATTTTTCCGAGATCCACCTGCTGGACCTGCGGTATTATTATGACAGTCCCTCCGCTTATGTGGAAAGCAACGGCATCGACCGGGTGCTGATCCTGCTGAGCGTGGACGATTTCTGTACCGAAAACAATCTGAATCTTCTGATCCTCTGAGGATATGAAAAACGGCCGGAGCGGCAAGCCGCTCCGGCCGTTTTTTCATTTATGGTCGGCAATCAATGCCTGGCGTCCCACACTCTTGCAGAAAACAGAACGCCCGCCACGCCGATGATCACGTCCACCATGGCAGCGAACCACGCCTGGTAGGTAACGCCCAGCAGGGACAGCACCAGCAGCAGCGCCTTCACCGCCAGAATGGCGATCAGGCTCTGACGCACGGTCTTTTTCGCAGCCCGGGAAGCCTCCACCGCGTACGGCAGAGCGTCGGCCACGGAGTCCATCAGCACCACGTCGCCGGACTGGAGGGCGTCCTGGGAGGCCGCGCCGTTCAGGCAGACGCCCAGATCGGCGGCAGACAGGAAGGATTCGTCCGCTTCGCCGTGGCCCACGTAGAGCACGCTGTTGACCGGGAAGCGTTCCTTGATCTCCTGGATCTTCTCCAGGCGGTCCATGGGCATGCACTGGGAGTAATACTCCCGGATACCCACGGCAGAGGCGGCCAGGCGGGTGCTCTCAGCGGAATCGGAGGAGAACAGCACGCAGTCGCTGCCGGTGGACTCCACGGCCGCCACCATGGCGGAGCCGTCGGACCGGACGGCGTTGCTCAGCGTGATGCAGCCGGCGTATTTGCCGTTCACCGTCAGGAACACCGTCTTCAGATCGGTCTCGTCCATCTCGGGCAGGTCAATGCCCAGCTTTGTCATGGTCTCGGGCCCGCCCATGGAAATGATAATGCCGTCGATCACGGCCAGAATGCCCTCGTCAAACTCCTCAAAGCGCTGGATCAGCGAGCTGTCGATCATGCCCTCGTAGGCGTTCATGATGGCCTTCGCCTCGCTCTTCCGGGAGTTCACCGCCGCGTGGGCGGCCACCTTCAGCAGCATATTGGGGTCCATGCGCGGGGAGTTCACGGAGGCAACGTGGTATTCATCGCCGGAAATGAGATCGTCCTTATCGAAGATCACAGCGCCGACGCGGCCCAGAGATTCGGCCACGGCGTCGCCCTTCACCAGCACGCCCCGCTGGAGGGAGCGGTAAAGTCCGGCCAGATACGTGAGGGCCACAGGCGCCAGCATGGACGCCGGGCAGGCGACGATCAGCAGGACAAGGGCGCGGTGGATGGCGTTTTCGGTGGTGGTATCCGTCAGGATCAGCAGCACCAGCGTGACAAGGATGCCGAGGCCCAGGGCAAAGGGAGCAAACACCCTGGAATAGCTCTCCACGGCGGTCTCGGCAGAGCTGGGAAGATTGTTCTGATCGGTGAGGAAGCCCAGCGCCCGGGAAAACACGGACTTTTCGTAGGTGGACGTGGCGCGGACACGCAGCTCGCCCTCCCCGTTGACGGCGCCGGCGGGGATCTCCGCCCCCTCGGTGACGTCCCGGACGCAGCTCCGGCCCAGCAGCGCGGAAAGGTCCGCCGTGGAGGAGCCCAAAGTTACCTCGCAGTCCACCGGGAAGCGCTCGCCGGGGGCGATGATCAGAATATCGTCCACCTGGACCTGCTCGGGCGCGGCGGGTTCCTTCTCCTCCTCCCCGCGCAGAATGGTCACCTCGGCGGGATAGGGATCGATCCGGTCGCGCATACTGCCCCGGGTCAGTTCCAGAGCGTAGGCGCGCAGTACCACGCCCGCCTGGTAAATGATCATGACCGCGGCGGCTTCATATCCGGCGTTGATGACGAAGGCCATCAGCCCGACCACCGTCACGACCAGCTCTTCCCCGAAGACCCGCTCCGATACGATCCTTGTGACAGCGCGGAGGATAACGTCATACCCGGCGACGAGAAAGCTCAATACCATGAGGATCAGCGCCACGCTGTCCTGGGGGACGAACAACCCGGCGCAGAACAGCACGACCGCCAGCACAAGCCGGACCAGCAGTTCCTTTCTGATCCCGAACCACGTCAGTGCGGCCGGGTTGTCAGAGGCACCGGCGCCGCTGATTTTGTTGATGAAATTACTCATTTCTCGCCACCACGCTCCCCGAAAAATACTTTACATAATATAATATATCAACTCCCCGCCAAAATGCAACGGCTTTTTACATTTTTTATCGCGGAAAGATCCACTTCCCGGAAGAGCCCGCCGCGCATAGGATGGGCCGGGAGAATCTCTCTCCTGAAATCCTTTAGGGAGGAATCCATTTGACTGACATGACGCCGGACGAAACGTCCTGCCGATATAAATGCGGCGCGCTGCCGGACTGCGCTCCGCTGGCTGTGGGCCTGGTCCCGCCCCAGGGGGACGCCGCCCCCTCCTACGCCCCGCCCAAGGCCCTGGCCCGGGGTACCCTCTTCCCCGGACTGGATCTGCCTCTGGGCAACGTGGTCAACAGCGGCACGGCGGACATTCCCACCGCCGAGCTGATGGCCATTGATTTTGCCGCCCATGATCTTTCCCTGTATCTGGATACCCATCCGGACGACACGGAGGCCTTTGAAACCTATAAGGACCTGCTGCGTCTGGCCAAAGAGGGCATGGAGCGCTATACGCGGCTGTACGGCCCCGTCTGCAAGACCCAGCTGGCGGAATCCCAGCGCTTCAACTGGCTCAAAGGGCCGTGGCCCTGGGAATACGCCGGGAAACGGGAGGGCTGAAAATGTTTATCTATCAGAAGAAGCTGCAGTACCCCGTGAAGGTCGCCAATCCCAATCCGGCCCTGGCGAAAATCATCCTGTCCCAGTACGGCGGGCCCAACGGCGAGCTGGGCGCCTCCATGCGCTATCTGAGCCAGCGCTACGCCATGCCGGACGACATGGTCAAGGGCGTGCTCACCGATATCGGCACGGAAGAATTATAACCTTGCAAATATATGTGAAGAGAGGACCGCCCCGCGGTCCTCTCCCCTTTTTATACACCTGTCACAGCTCAAAATCAACCGTTGTCCTGCCCCGCACCGCTTTGGTGTCGAAGGCTGCGGCCAGCCAGTCCCCGTCGTAGTATTTGTCCACGATCCGGACCATCTCCGCCGTGGCGTCCGCGGAGGATCTTCCGCTCCCGCCGAACAGATCGGAGATATCGAAGTTGAAGCTGCTGCCGGCGGTGCTCGTCCGCTGCGTGGGCAGCTTCACTGTCTCCACGCGCTTCTTCCGAGACCCGCCCCGTCTCCGGCCGCCGGAGCTCCCCGATTTCTTTGCGGAGCTGCCCGCTGCGGAGGATCCGCCTGCACCGGCGCTGCCGCCATGCCACGGGGTATCTGCCAGCCCGCTCTCCTTGTAGCCGCCCAGCTGAACGAACAGCGCGTCCTTCTGCTCGTCGGTGAGATCCAGGCTGTCGATGTACTCGATGACCTTGACTTTTTTCGTGCCGCTGATGCTGTTGCCGTTCTCGTCCTTGTCGGCGCTCATGCCGTTGATGGCAGCCATCGCGCCTATGGTCTCCGGCAGGCTGATCCCCGCGGCCACGCACTCATCAGCCTTGGCCACCCATGCGTAGGTGCTGCTGGACGTCGGATCGTAATCGGGGTCTGCACCCTTCCGGGCCTGCACCGTGGCGTAATCGTAGAGCCTGTCCACCATAGCCTTCCGGCCCGCGTCGTCCGATTCAACGTATTCGTCCATGGTCAGCAGTTCTTCCAGGTTGCCGCCTACCACGCCGCCCCACGTCTCTCTGTACGCCCGCCGGTCCGTGATCTCCACCGTTTTGTCGCCGTAGCTGAAGTTGGACGGTATGGACGTGGGCACCGCCTCCCGGTATCCCTCGCCGTACAGTCTGGCCAGCTCGTCCGTGACGGAGCGATCCAGGCCCTGCCCGGTCCGGTTGCGGAGGATGATGTTCGTCGCAGTTCCGACGGCCTCCGGGTCCATCCCGCTCAGGTCGGAGCGTTCCAGTCCGCCGAAGGTGTTCTCGTACTCCAGCACCGCGTCCGGCGCGACCCAGCGCAGCATGGCGGTGATATAGGTCTCCGCGTTCTGCACCGGAACTCCCATACCCATGGCCAGCGTCACAGCCGCGTCCTTGATGGCGCCGGCCGCCTTCCGCGGATCCTCGCTCTCGATGCCGGTCACGATCCCCCGGACGCCCTTCACCATGTCCTCGACATAGCCCAGGCTGCTCATTTCGGGGGCGTTGAACCGTCCGCCGCCGATCAGGTACTCCGCCGCGCTCAGCGCCTCCGCGCCGCCGATGATGGACCCGGCATAGACTTCCATCAGGTCCTTCCCCAGCTGCTTGCTCACGCTGCCGGCCGTCAGATTGCCGTTTTCGTCCCGGTAGTCGTCGTCCTTCTTCCGCAGGCCCTTGAAGGCCGCCTTGATGGCCACGTAGACCATATTGGCCGCCAGCAGGCCGCCGTAGGTGTCCGCGAGGTATTTCCGCGCTGCGGCCTTCTCCTGCTCCGTGCCGCCCTTCGTGGCCGCCTGGAGCCGTCCGGAGGCTTCCACCATCATGCCGTAGTACTGCAGCGGAACGGTCTTGTACATCGTCAGGAACCGCGTCACGTCGCTGTCGGAGCGCAGGATCTGCGCCCGCTCCATGTTGGTGTAGTTGGGCTGGGTGTCATACACGGCCCGGTTGAACACCTCGGCCACCTTCTGGTAGTAGGCGTCCGTCCCCGCGTCGATCTGCTCCCGGGATCCGGGCTTCATCCCGGTGTCCTTTTGCACCCGGTACTCCGCCGCGGCCCACAGCCGCCGGATGGTGAAGGAGTCCATCTTCTGGATCCAGTTCAGCGCCCAGGGCAGCTTCTGCTCCAGTCCTTTCTCCTTCATGGCGTCTCCCAGCTCCTGGGTGCTGTTGCCCTGGTTCCGGTACCAGTCAAGGGGCGTATACTTCTCCATGAGCTTGGTGTCCACCTTGCCCGCGAGCCCGTGAGCCAGAGCGTCCCAGCCCA
>JAEEGL010466969.1_pt1 | contig 15667 bp, 10 predicted proteins | sample 9134231 | NCBI WGS metagenome assembly JAEEGL01 (sample SAMN16246548, study PRJNA631951) | gut metagenome | biome: gut microbiome; feature: rumen; material: fiber-attached | host: Bos | place: Iran: Karaj | collected 2018-10
CCCAGAGATTTCCCTGACTGCTGTCCCAGCCCAGGTCCCTGGCTTCATTTTTGGTGATGTAATTGTCCGGCAGATGGCCGAAGGTGTGGATGTACAATGCCACATCCTCCGGAGATGTATATTCGCCGTCTTCCTGTACGGCAGGCTCTGTCTCCGTCTCCGGAGCTGTCTCTGCTTCGGGAGAAGTCTCCAGGCCTGAAGCGGCTTCCTCCGTTATTCCCGGTTCCGCAGTCTGTTCCGGCGCCTCGGTCTCTTCTTCATTGGGTTCCTGTTCAGCACTTTGTGGCGGGGAAGCCGTGTCCTGTGTGCTGTCCTCAATGAGTTGGAGCGTATCCTCCTGCCGGAAACTGCTGTCCGGCGCCCCTGCCCTGCAGCCAGCAAGAATTCCCAGCATAAGGAGCGCCGCCAGAACCAGTGACCATAATCTTCTGTTCATGACTTATCTGTTCCCTCCGGGTCTCAGCCCTCGATGGGCTCCGTCCAGTAGTGCTGCTGATAGATGTCCGTGAAGCGGTAGCAGACACGGACCGGGCCATCGCCTACATCCTCGTTGGAGATGACCATATTGGAGGTCACCGTCATAGGTTCGCCAAGGAGATAGCTGTCCTGATATACGCCGTCATAGGAATAGAAGTCACAGATGAATTCCAGAGTATCTCCCTCATTCAGTTCCGTTAAGCTCTTGGCCACGGTATCTGTCTGATCCTCAGAGTATACGCTTCTGGCACCGACGATGGCTCCGCGGGGATTCTCCGGATTAAAGCAGACTAACAGTTCCACCCGTTCCCCGTTGAGCAAGGCAGGGATGTAGCCTGTGATGATGGCCTCATCTCCCTCGCCTTCGGTATGCTCGTGATAGTATGCAACCGGCTGTCCGTTTACCGCAAGCCAGGTGCGGTCGGTCTCTCCGATCAGGTTGCCCTTGTCATCAAAGTCGAACAGGTTGTCCAGGCCAAGATCCACATATCCCTCGCCGTCGTCATAGAACATGTTCATGTCCAGGCCTTCTATCAGCTCCCACTGTTCCTCAGGGAGAGAAATCACCTGCTGACCGGCCTTGTTCTTGGACCAGGTCAGCTTGGAGGAATCAAAGTAGTGCTCGGAGATATAGCTGACAGTGTCCTCCTCGGACATGGAACGTCCTGTCAGGAACCCGGTGTTGGAGCCGGACAGTCCGGAAACAGAGCCGAAGTCTCCGCCAAGGAAGCTTCCCAGCAGATCGCTGATGGCGTCGGAACTGGAGGAACCGCCGCCCAGGTTACCAAGCAGGGATGACATGGGAGAAGATGTTCCGCCGGTACCCACCTGTCCGCTGACCTCCAGGGAGGCAAACTCCCGGATGCACTGGGCATAGCTCTCATCCATACCGATGGCGTCGTAGGTATTAAGCGCAGTATCCACCTTGTTGGTCTTTCGGTAGGGGAAATAGATGGACAGGCCGTAGGAATTTGACATATTGGCGGAAGTCCGGTTGTACTTCACCGCGCCGCTGACGGCGTCAGAGAGTTTAAGGCCTTCGTCATTGCCCACGTTCTGGGCAAAGTGCGCAAGGTCGATCTGATCGATGGCGGTGCTGCGGGCGAACTCCCGGGTGCCGTTCCGTGCTGTGGAGATCTCCGCATATTCCTTATTGGTGATCTTTTCGGTCAGGGACTGGGAGAAGGCTTTCAGCGGAGTGGGCAGCGTGTAGCTCAGCTCCGCCAGATCCACCACGGACAGAGTCGCGCTCTGGCCTCTGCAGTCCCGGTTGCAGGTGGTGACAAAGTCATCCACGATGTTTTTGCCGATCTCAATGGTGGGCATGGATGTATTGCTGGAAAGAGCGGTGAGCCAGTTGGTATAGTACCAGCCGATGCCGGGCTCTGTCTCCTCTGAAGCGATCATATAGTCGGCATACCGGTCCAGCATCAGTCCGTTTTCCACCGTTGCCATCAGACAGGCGTCAAAACCGATGAAATCAAAAGTCGTTCCGGCATCCTTCAGTGCCTGGTTGATGCCGGCAAGACTCATGGAGCCGCTCTTGGCGTATTTTTCATCATAGCCGTAACCGCTCACAGATCCTCCGCCGTGGTCCCAGAAGATCAGTTCCTTCCTGTTGGCAGGGTAGTTCTGCTCACACCACTTGATAAAGGACGTCAGGGTGGCCGGTTTGGTCATGGAATCGCTGCCGGCATTCTGGTTGACGCATTTGAGGCCGCCGCTGACCACTTCGTAGATCTGGTTCACGTCAGACCGGATCACCTGATTGTTCCATTTGCTGCATCCGCCGGTATATACCACGATCCGCACCTTGTCGCCTATGGATGCCTTGGTCATCTCCATCAGATCCCGTGTGGCCATTCCGCTTCTGGATTCCAGATCGGTGCCGCACATATAGACCATGATGGTCACCTGGTCCTTGCCGCCGCCCAGTATTTCCGTCCGCTTTGCCCGGGCGCCCTGTGCAACAGTCTCGTCGAGTTTCTCCCCTGCGGCGTTCTCCGTATCCGACCACCCTGTGCTGTTGGCAGTCTGGGTAATGCTCTGATAGGTGGTGTCCGGGATCCCGTAATCAGCGGAGCCGCCGGTCAGGGAGCTGAGGAGCCCTCCGCCGCCGCCCAGCAGAGCGATTACAAGAATGATGATCAGCATCAGCGGGCTTCTGCCGCTACCGCCTCCTGAAGCACGTCCGCCTCCGGAGCTGCCGCCGGCCTGTCCGGTTCCTACCGGCCCGGTACCGAGGCCGGAGCCGCGGCGGTGCACGCCCTTTGAGTTCCCGGTCACAAATTTCTGTCTGCCCTGAGGCCGTTTGCGATCCATAAGAATACCTGCCTTTCCTCGGGACTTTCTGCATCCCGACGGGTTTTCTCATTTAACTGCTATATTATAGCAGAAAAGCGTGCAAAGTACCAGTATTATATACAGGGACTCCATATGCGCTTTTCCCAAAACCCGCCCTTGTGATTTGTATCTTTTTTTGATATAATAGATGGAAAAATGATTTGGATGTGTATTGGATTTGAAGTATGGTATCTGGAACACTGCAACGCTGGACCGGGAGCGCACCGAAGCGCTGATCGCTTCCGGCATTTCTCCCCTGGCTGCCGCCCTGCTGGTATCCAGAGGATTTGACACCCCCGAAGCCGCGTCAGAACTGCTTGCCTCCTGCAGCGGCCCCCTGCGGGATCCCTTCCTTCTGCAGGATATGAAGCCGGCGGCGGACCGGGTCCGGCTGGCCCTGGAGCGCAGGGAAAAGATTGCCGTCTTCGGGGACTATGACGTGGATGGGATCACTTCCACCTGCCTGCTGACGGACTTCCTGCGAAGCCGTAATGCAGACTGCATATGGTACATCCCCGCGCGGCTTGAAGAGGGCTACGGTCTCAATGAGATTGCCATCCGCGGTCTCCACGCTCAGGATGTTGATCTGATCATCACCGTAGACTGCGGCATAACAGCCGTTGATGAGGCGCGTCTGTGCCGGGATCTTGGAATAGACCTGATCATCACGGATCATCACGAATGCAAGGAGGAACTGCCCGAAGCGGTCGCAGTGGTGGACCCCCACCGGAAGGATTCCTCCTATCCTTTTCCGGGTCTGGCCGGTGTAGGTGTTGCCTTTAAGCTTGCCTCTGCCGTGTCCGGGGATCAGGAAGCCGTCTTCCGGGAATACTGTGACCTGGTTGCTCTTGGCACTGTGGCAGATGTGATGCCGCTTCTGGACGAAAACCGGGTTCTGGTCTCGGGGGGCATTGCTTCTATTCAGTGCTGCCGCCGGCCGGGTCTTCTGGCTCTGATCCGTGAATGTCAGCTCACCCCGGCAGGTGTGAGCTCCTCTGCCATCGGCTACACCCTCTCCCCAAGGATCAACGCCGCCGGCCGCATGGGACAGGTCAGTCTTGCTGCGGAACTCTTTCTGACCCAGGACCCGGAGGAGGCTGAGAATCTGGCCTCAGCACTTGGCCGTCTGAATCGGCAGCGCCAGGCCATCGAAGCGGAGATCTATGCCGATGCGCTTTCCATGCTGTCCGGTCAGAAGGATCTTCCTGCCATAGTGCTCGCCGGTGAGACCTGGCATCAGGGCGTTGTGGGGATCGTTGCCTCCCGGCTGGCGGAGGACTTCGGCTGTCCTGTATTCCTGGTATGCATGTCCGGGGACGTGGGCAAGGCTTCCTCCCGGAGCTACGGCGGCTTCCCCCTGTTCTCCACTCTGGAAAAGCTCAGCGGGCTGCTGGAAAACTACGGCGGGCATGAGCTTGCAGCAGGCTTCTCCATCCGGAGAGAAAACATCGATGAATTCCGCCGGCAGATCTGCCTCCTGGCTGCTGCCTGGCGGGACGAACATCCCGAGGGAAAGACACTGGAGCTGGACTGCGCCATTTCCCCTGCCCTGCTCAGTGTACAGAATGTATCCGCGCTGGACCGGCTGGAACCCTTTGGAGCCGGATTTGCACGGCCCCAGTTCTACATGGACGGTCTGCAGGTGGAGCAGCTGACTGAGGTCGGCGGAGGCAAGCATCTCAGGCTGCGGCTCAGCCGGGACGGCGAGCTGCTCTCCGGCATTTTCTTCTCCACCACCGCATGCCAGGCTGCTGTCGCCCCGGGGGATGTGGTGGAAGCCGCGTTTACCCCTCAGGTCAACGAATTCCGCGGCACGCGTTCCGTGCAGCTGAATCTGGTGGATATCCGTCCCTGCCGCGAATGGCGGCTGGCCATGGACCGGGACCGGGCAGTATACAGGCGGTACCGCAAAGGAACTCTGACCTGCGTGGAGGCGGCGGACCTGATCCCGCCCCGGCAGGAATTTGCCGCTGTATGGCGGTATCTCTCCGCCAATGCCCGGGACGGCATTCTCACGGATGACCCCGAGCTTCTGGCAAGGAAGATTGCCAGAAGCGCCAGTCTTCCCTGCTCCTTCGTTCGTACGAGGGTTTGCCTGGAGGTGCTGGAAGAACGGGGCCTGCTCCGTCTGGAGTCCGGCTCCGGCCCGGTTTCCATCCGCCTTACCCCGGGTCCCGGCAAGGTGGATCTTCAGTGTTCGGAAATACTGATCCGTCTCAGGAAAGAAGGTGACGTTTAATGGAATCTGTTCAGGCTCATTATGACAGCATGCGCGCTGCTATTGAAAAATATACGCCCCATGTGGATATGGCTCTTGTGGACGCCGCGTTTCACTATGCCGAAGAAAAGCATAAGGATCAGAAGCGCAAGGACGGCTCCCCCTATATCATCCACCCACTAGCCACGGCTGAGATCGTGGCGGAAATGGGTCTGGATACGGATGCCATCCTGGCCTCTCTGCTCCATGACTGCATTGAGGACACGGAATCCACCTATGACGAACTTGCAAAGAAGTTCGGCAAAACCGTGGCGGATCTGGTAGAAGCCGTCACCAAGCTGACCCGGGTCAACTTCACCTCCATGGAGGAGGAGCAGATGGAGAACCTCCGGAAGATGTTCCTGGCCATGAGCAAGGACATCCGGGTGATTCTCATCAAGATCGCCGACCGGCTCCACAACACCCGCACCATGCAGTATCAGACTCCCGCAAAACAGCGGAGCAAGTCCCTGGAAACCATGGAGATCTACGCACCGCTGGCCCACCGGCTGGGCATGCAGAAGATCAAGTGGGAGCTGGAGGACACCTCTCTGAAATATCTGGATCCCATCGGCTATGAAGACATTTCCCGGCAGCTGGATCAGAAGGAAGCGGAGTATGACCATGTCATGCAGTCCATCCGGGAACGAATCGAAACACGTCTCCGGGAATACGGCATCCAGTTCCAGATGTACGGCCGGGTGAAGCATATCTATTCCATCTACCGGAAGATGTACTCCCAGAACAAGACGCTCGATGAGGTCTATGATCTCTATGCCTACCGGATCATAGTTGCCGACATTGCAGACTGCTATAACGTTCTGGGACATATCCATGACCTTTACAATCTGGTGCCCGGCCGGTTTAAGGACTACATCTCCACACCGAAGCCCAACGGCTATCAGTCTCTGCATACCACCGTCATCGGCTCCGAGGGCATTCCCTTCGAGGTTCAGATCCGGACGGAGCAGATGCATCATACCGCTGAGTACGGCGTAGCTGCCCATTGGAAGTACAAGGAAAAGATCGATTCCAAGGGCGGCGAGGAGGAATTTGAGTGGGTCCGCCGTCTGCTGGAAAACCAGCAGGACTCTGAGGCGGAAGACTTCATCTCCAATCTGAAAATTGACATGTTTGACGATGAGGTTTTCGTGTTTACGCCCCGGGGCGAGGTTATCTCCCTGCCCTCCGGCTCCACCCCCATCGACTTTGCATATGCCATTCATTCGGAGGTAGGTAATCACATGGTAGGCGCCAAGATCAACAGCCGCATCGTTAACTACGACACCGTGCTGGAAAACGGCGACATCGTGGAGGTCATCACCTCGAAATCCGCCAAGGGCCCCAGCCGGGACTGGCTGAACCTGTGCAAATCCAACCAGGCCAGGGTCAAGATCCGGCAGTGGTATAAGAGGGAGCGCCGGGATGAAAACGTGGCCGCCGGACGTCAGAGCTTCGAGGACGAGCTGCGCCGCATCGGAGTCCATCCCTCCATATTCAACGACGAAAAGCTCCTTCAGGTGGTACTCAAACGGGTGGCATTCGGCTCCATGGATGACATGTATGCGGCCATCGGCTACGGCGGCATCACCGCGGTGAAGGCAGTAAACCGCATGAAGGAGGAGCTGCTGCGCTATACCCGGGCGACAAAAGCCGAGGGGCAGCCGGCTCCGGAGGGAGACCAGCAGGAGCTGGCATCCTTCAACAAGCGAAACGCCAAGGCCGCCACCTCCGGCGTTGTGGTGGAGGATATAGAAAGCTGTATGATAAAATTCGCACGCTGCTGCACCCCGGTTCCCGGGGATGACATTGTGGGATTCATCACCAAGGGATTCGGCGTCTCCGTCCATCGCAGGGACTGCCCCAACGCGGCAGGCGCCGCTTCCCCGGAAAATGACGGCCGCTGGGTGAAAGTGAGCTGGGCCAGCGCACCCGCAGAATCATTCTCCACATCCTTTGAGCTGGACTGCAATGACCGTGACGGCATCGCGCTGGATGCGGCCATGGTCATCACCTCCATGAAGCTTCGCTGTTCGGAGCTGGCAGCCCGTTCCGATCACAAGGGCGGCTGCACCATCTCCATCACTGTGGAGGTGCGGGATGTAACCGAGCTCAACAGCATTAAGAACCGGCTTGCCTCCATACGGGGTGTCAAGACCGTCCGCCGGGGACACCGCTGATGCGCGCGGTACTGACCCGGGTATCCTCCGCCTCCGTGGAGGTGGAAGGAAAAACCGTCGGAAAGATCGGACAGGGCTTCCTGATCCTGCTCGGCGTAGGCCCGGAGGATACGGAAAAGGAATGCGAAAAGCTCTGCAAAAAACTGCTGAGCCTGCGTGTTTTTACCGATGAAAACGATAAGATGAACCTGGGCCTGGAAGCAGTTGCCGGTGAGGTGCTGGTAGTCAGCCAGTTCACCCTCTACGGGTCCTGCAAAAAAGGCCGCCGTCCGGACTTCTTCGGTGCGGCGGACCCGGAAAAGGCGGAAGCTCTGTATGAGCATTTCCTCTTCTGCTGCGCGGAGGAGGGCTATACCCCGCAGCACGGAATCTTCGGCGCGGATATGAAGGTTTCCTCTGTGAACGACGGTCCGGTAACACTGATCGTTGACACCGCGGATCTTTAGAGAGGAGTGTTTCCATGAAAATCGAAGTTCAGCAGGTTGGCGAGCTGATGACCAACTGCTACATCGTATGGGACGAGAACACCGGCAATGCAGCGGTCATTGATCCCGGTGATGATGGGGCATATCTCGCCGATTGTCTGAAAAAAAACAATCTGACCCTTCAGTACATTCTTCTGACTCACGGGCACTATGATCACACCGGCGGTGTGGCCGAACTGCGGCAGACCTGCGGCACCGAGCCCGTAATCTATATGTCCGAGAAGGATCTTGGGCTTCGGCCCGTTTTCGGAGAGCCTGCGGTACTGGAGCCCCAGTGGATCACAGACTGGAAAGAGGGCGACACCGTGGTGATGGACAGCGTAACCTTTCAGGTGCTCGAGACCCCCGGCCATACCCCCGGGTCTGTGTGCCTTGTCTGCGATGATGTGATCTTCTCCGGAGATACGCTGTTCCAGGGTTCCTGCGGGCGGACAGACTTCCCTGGCGGTAGCTGGGACCAGATGGCTGCCTCTCTCAAGCGTCTCTATGAGCTGCCCGGAGACTACCTGGTACTGTCCGGGCACACCGGTTCCACCCGGCTGGACCGGGAACGCAAGACCAACATGTTTATGAGAAGCGCACTTTCATGAAGCTCCGACTGATTGGCCACGACAGCCGGTATGCCATGGAGCAGATCCAGCTGGTGCTTTTCCCCCAGGACCGGACAGAATATACGGAGACGGACTTTTCCGGAGACGGAGCGGTTTCCACGCTTTCCTGCGGCCCCGTATATATGACTGCTACCGCCCGGATTACCCGGGACGGCGTCACTGCGCTGGGCATCGCGCGATGCAGGACCTCAGAGGCAACAGAGGCAAAGAAGCGTCAGATTCTGCGGCAGAGCTATTACAAGGCCGCGCTGTCTTTCCTTCCCGAAGCCCCCTCCTGGGGAGCGCTGTCCGGTGTCAGACCCACCAAGCTGGTGACCCGGGAGCTGCTCGCCGGGGGCAGCCGCCAAAGTGCGGACCGGCTCCTCCGGGACGTATACTATGTGACTCCGGTCAGGCGGCAGCTTGCCCTGGATGCCGGCGAGGCATCCCTGAATGCGTGGCACAGGCAGCAGACGGGCGACATTTCCCTTTATATCGGAATACCCTTCTGCCCGACCCGGTGTATCTACTGCAGCTTTGTGTCCGCGGCGATAGAGAAGTCCGGGCACCTGATGGAGCCCTATCTGGATGCGCTGGAGCAGGAAATCCGTGCAGCATCGGAAGGCCTCCGCAGAAATCCCCGGCGGATCCGGACTGTTTACATCGGAGGCGGAACACCTACCACACTGTCCTCCGGACAGCTCCGGCATCTCATGGAACTGCTTCATGATGCCTTTGACCTTTCCGCCTGCCTGGAATTCACGGTGGAAGCCGGACGTCCGGACACACTGGATCCGGAAAAGCTGCAGATTCTGCGCCAGTGCGGCGCCACCCGGATCAGCATCAATCCCCAGACCATGGATGACCGTGTACTGGAGCTGCTTGGCCGCAGTCACACATCCTCCGATATACTCCGGACCTACAATGAGGCTCTGAAGGCAGGACATACCGACATCAACATGGACCTGATCGCAGGACTCCCGGGAGACAGCCCGGAAGGATTTCACCGGACACTGGAGCAGGTTCTTTCCCTCTCCCCTTCCAGCATTACCGTACACACCCTTGCCCTGAAAAAAGCGGCGGCACTATACTACGAAAGCAGGACAGGCCTCCCTTCCGCTGCCGATGTGGAGCAGATGCTGCGGGAAAGCGGCACCGCCCTTCGCGGCGCATCCTACCGGCCTTATTATCTCTACCGGCAGAAATACATGACCGGAAGCTTTGAGAACGTGGGCTGGTGTCTGTCCGGATTTGAGAATCTCTACAACATCTATATGATGGAGGAAATGCACTCCATCCTGTCCCTGGGAGCAGGCGGAATCACGAAGCGGGTCTCCGAAGGGAAAATCACACGGCTCAGCAACCCGAAATACCCTCAGGAATACATTCGGGATATCCAGCAGATCAAGACGAAAAAGCAGGAGGTGGCACTATGACCATTAAAACCTACGACATCGATGAGATCCTCCGGGACCTGGAAGAGGACCCGGCAGGCGATATCATACGCTGGGAAAAGACCTACCGGGACCAGGTGCTCAAGGTAGCGGAATTTGTCGCGGAGAACAAGTCCAAAAGCCCTGTGGTACTGCTGGCAGGCCCCTCCGCCTCCAGCAAGACAACCACTGCCGGACGGATCCGTGACCGTCTGGCGGATATGGGTATCAGCGCCCATCTTCTTTCCATGGACAACTATTTCATCGACCGGGATACGGCGAATTATCCCACGCTTCCGGACGGGAGTCCCGATCTGGAAAGCCCGGACTGTCTGGACATGGCCCTCCTTGACGAGCATTTTTCCACGTTGGAGCAGGGCGAGGACATCTATGTGCCGGAATACGATTTCTTCACCAAGAAGCGTCTTCCCGGTCCGGGCACTCTGCTGGATGCGGAAAAGGGACATGTGTTCATCTTTGAAGGCATCCATGCTCTCAACGAGCGGTTCAGCGCTTCGCACCCGGACGCCGCCCGGATCTACGTCTCCCCGGAGATCAGCTTCACGCGGAACGGTGAGATATTCTGCTCTCCGGTACAACTTCGGCTTATGCGCCGCATGGTACGGGACCATCAGTTCCGTGACGCCACCGCGGAGTATTCCCTGAGCCTGTGGGGCAATGTCATTGCCAGTGAGGCCCGGAATATTGTCCCCTACCAGGCTACAGCCAACTACAGCATCTCCACGGCGCTGCCCTATGAGATCGGCGTGCTCAAACGGTTTGTAACCCCCCTGATTGAGAAGCTGCCCCGGAATGTTCCCTGCCGGGACCAGGTGGACGGGATCCGCAGGCTTCTGAAGGATGTCCCCAAACTCAACCCGGCGCTTGTGCCGGACGACTCCATTCTCCGGGAATTCATCGGGCCGAGGCCCGCTTCAAAGGAGGCATAGGGATGCGCTATACATTTGACGACTACAATGCCGCTGCGGAAGCCATCGCTGCGAGGCTGGGCGGATTTGTCCCTGAAATCGCCATGATTCTGGGCTCCGGTCTTGGAAGCATGGCGGATCTGGCGGAAAACCCCGTAGTGATCCCTTTCCGGGAGATTCCCGGATTTCCCGTTTCCACCGCTCCGGGGCATAAGGGGCAGCTGGTATTCGGTACCCTCACGGGAAAGCCTGTGGCTGTCATGCAGGGCCGTCTACACGCCTATGAGGGGTACACCTTCGAGGAGGTCTGCTTCCCTCTGCGTGTTCTGCGGCTTCTCGGCTGCGGCACATTGCTGATTACCAATGCCGCCGGCGGTGTGAATCTCAAATACCGGGTGGGTGACATCTGCCTGATCACCGACCATATCAAGTTCTTCCCGGACACACCTCTTCTGGGACGCAACATCTCCCAGTTCGGAGTACGCTTCCCGGATGCCACGCATTTGTATACCCCGCGGCTTCAGGAAATCGCCAGAACCGTGGCGGTCGAGCAGGGGCTGGAGCTGCAGGAAGGCGTGTATGTGTACTTCCCCGGTCCTTCCTATGAAACCCCCGCAGAGATCCGGGCCATCCGGATTCTGGGCGGCGATCTGGTGGGCATGAGTACAGTGCCGGAGGTCCTGGCGGCCAGCCATGCAGGCATGGATGTACTTGGTTTCTCCCTGGTTTCCAACGCCGCGGCCGGCATCACCGGCGAACCCCTTACCCAGCAGGAGGTGCTGGATGCCTCCAATGCGGCAAAGGACCGGTTCTCCCGGCTTGTCAGCGGATGCGTGGAGAAAATCTCCTGTGATGAATCCCTTTGCCGGCTGGAGGTACTGAATGAATCCCACATCTCCGATGCCATACGGCTGTTTACAGACTCCACGGTCCGCGAATATATGGGCGGTCCGATCACGGAGGATTATGCCCAGAGGCATCTCAGTGAATGGATCAGCTCCAGATACCCGAGCTTTGCCGTTCTGCGCGTCTCGGACTCCGCTTTCCTCGGAATCATCTCCGTGTTTCCTCATCAGCTCTCGGATCAGCTGGAGTTGAGCTACATGTTCCTTCCGGAGTTCTGGGGACGCGGCTATGCGGCTGAAAGTCTCGCGCTTGCTCTGGACCGCTGCCGGGATGAATGGGATATCCACGCACTGATCTCTGAAACACCGTCCAGGAACCTGCGTTCCTGTCATCTGCTGGAGCAGCTGGGCTACACACTGGACCGGCAGGAGGAGAAATACGGAGAAACGCAGAACATCTACATCAAGCGCATGTGACGCAGTCCTGCCCGCAGGCGGCTTCCTTCCGCTTTCGGTTTCTCATCATACAGAAAGGTCTTGCTTATGGACATTTTATTCAGCAAAGTCATTGCCGTGACCATGGCTGACAGGCTTCCCGTAGTTTACGGAGCCTATGTCGGCGTCACGGACGGAAAGATCAGCTATATTTCCCAGTCACCGCCGGAAGAGCCTGCAGACCGGGTGATCGACGGAAGAGGCATGGCACTGATGCCCGGCCTCATCAACTGCCACGCCCATATTCCCATGACGCCGCTCCGGGGCTACGGGGACGACCACAATCTCACCGAGTGGCTCAATGACTACATTTTCCCCAAGGAGGACCTGTGGGATGACCGGGCCATTCGGGCCGCCACCCTGCTCGGGCTGGCGGAGATGCTCCGGTTCGGCACCACCTCCGTATCGGATATGTACTACTTCTCCGACACTGTCTGCAAATGTGTGGACGAAGTGGGAATCAAGGGCAACATCTCCCGGAGCGTCACCGTTTTTGAGGATGACTACTGCTTTGACAAGCATGCCCCCTCTCAGGAAATGGTTGCTCTGAAGGAAAAGTGGCACGGCCATGACAATGGCCGGATCCTGGTAGAGGCCTCCATCCATGCTGAATACACATCTTTTGACAAGGTCTGGCAGGGTCTGGCGGAATACGCCATCAACGAAGGAATCGGAATGCAGGTCCATGTATCCGAGACGCAGAACGAGCATGAAAGCTGTCTGGACAAATACGGTCTGACGCCTGCGCAGATTCTGGACGTCTCCCACGTATGGGATACCAGGGCAGTGGCTGCGCACTGCGTATATCTCACAGACGAGGATATGGAGCTGTTCGCGCGCCGCGGGGTCTCCCCGGTGCACTGTCCTAACAGCAACCTGAAGCTGGCCTCCGGCATCGCCCCCGTCCGGAAGATGCTGGACAAGGGGCTCAACGTGACGCTTGGCACCGACGGTGTCTCCTCCTCCAACAACGCGGATCTCTTTGAAGCGATCAAACTCGCAGCACTTCTCTCCAACGGTTCCACTCTTGACCCGACTTCCCTCACCGCCTACCAGGCGCTGAAGCTTGCCACCGTCAACGGCGCAAAAGCCCAGGGCCGCGAGAACGAGTGCGGTATGATCGCACCGGGTCTGGATGCGGACCTTATCATGCTGGATTTCACCCAGCCCCACCTGATCCCGTGCCACAACCCCATCAGCAATCTGGTCTATGCAGCCTCCGGACACGATGTGTGTCTGACCATGGTCCGGGGCCGAATCCTTTATGAAAACGGCGTCTATCCCACCATCGACATGGAGAGCGTACTGCGGGAATTCAACGACTATGTCATCCCCCTGATGTTCGGAAACGATGGAAAGGAGCCTTCTCTTGGCTGATCGTATGACCGGGAAGCCGAAAGCGCAGAAGTTCCTTCATGGCGCTGCCATCCTCACCGCAGGGATCATCCTGACCAAGGTGCTGGGTGCACTGTATAAAATCCCTCTGAACCGGATCATCGGCACAGAGGGATTTGGCCACTTCAATATGGCCTACAGTATTTTCAATGTGCTTCTGACCATCTCCACGGCTGGCCTTCCCATCGCGCTGAGCCGGATGATTTCCGAAGCATCCGCCATGGGGAACCGCCGGGGGATCCAGCATATCTATCATGTGTCCCTTCGGATCTTTCTGGCACTTGGCTTGGCATGCAGCACCCTAATGCTGCTTCTGGCGCCCCAGCTCGCTGCTCTCATGCGGGATCCGGACGCAGTATACTCCATCGCAGCCCTGGCTCCGTCTGTACTGCTGCTGTGTCTGGCAGCCTCCCTGCGGGGCTACTTCCAGGGCCAGCAGTACATGACTCCCACAGCCGTGAGCCAGATTCTGGAGTCTCTCAGCAAGGTCGTGATCGGTCTGGCCGCCGTGCTTCTGGTCATGCGTCTGGGCTTCGGCATACCGCAGGCAGCAGGTGCGGCCATTCTGGGCGTCACGGCGGGCTCCGCCCTGTCTGTAGTCTACCTGGTCCTTGTGTATAGGAAGAAGCGCATCAGGCTCTCGGATGCGGATCCGGAGCTGCCTTTGGACAGTGCAGGAACAACAGCGAAGAAGCTGATCTCTCTGGCGATTCCCATCACCATCGGCGCTGCCGGAATCCCCATCATCAACGCACTGGATAACATCATCATCCAGAGCCGCCTGCAGGACGCCCTCGGAATGACCCACGCCGCCTCCACTGCACTGTTTGGCACCTATTCTGCGGCACAGACATTCTATATGCTGCCCCCGGCGCTGATCCAGCCTCTGGCCATTGGCATTATCCCCGCTGTGACCGCCGCGCTGACCAGGTCCCGGCCCTGGGATGCCAGGCGGGTCGAGGAATCCGCAGTCCGCATGACGGCGCTGATTGCCCTGCCCTGCGGGGCCGGCCTTGCCGTGCTCTCCTCCCCGATCCAGGCTCTGGCCTACAACTACGATCCTGAAACTCTGCGGGTTGCCGGACCACTGTTGGCCGTTCTGGGTGCAGCCGTTATCTTTTACTGTATGGTAACGGTCACCAACGCCGTCCTGCAGGCTCACGGACTGGTCGCCGTTCCCATTTACAACACGCTGGCCGGAGGCGCGGTAAATGTGATCCTTCACTATTTGTTGGTGGGACGGTTCGGAATCGGCGGAGCGGCCGTTTCCACTGTCTGCGGCTGCGCTGTGATCATGTTCCTGAACACCTTTGCCATGCGCCGGCGCCTCGAGCAGCCTCCCAGGGTGCTGATTCAGTTCCTGCGCCCCATGATTGCCGCGGCCCTGATGTCTGTCGTCGCATACCTGGTTTTTGAGGCGCTCACTTCCGTACTGGGCTCCCTTCTGATCCCCACGGCTGTCTCCGTACTGGCCGGCTGCGTTGTCTATATTATTATGGTGCTGGTTTTAAGGATCGTCACCTGGGACGACTGCATGCTGCTGCCCAGTGGTACGAAGATTGCGCGCTTCCTTCACATCACACCGGAAGAATCTGAGAATTAGAGGGAGATATTATGGCAGAATTCCCGCAGAAAGCCCAATACGGTTTTGACGATCTGGTGGAGCTGGTACGGATCCTTCGTGCCCCCGACGGCTGTCCCTGGGACAGTGTTCAGACCCACGAAAGCATCCGCCGCAATTTTCTGGAAGAAGTCTATGAAGCATGTGAGGCCATTGACCTCAAGGATCCGGATCTGCTGCGGGAGGAGCTTGGTGACGTGCTGCTTCACGTGGTTTTCCACGCGGGAATCGAAACCGATGCCGGGCGTTTTACAATCGACGATGTCTGTGACACCGTGATCCGAAAAATGCTCTTCCGTCACCCGAATCTTTTCGGCGGAGGATCGGACCTCAGCTGGGATGAGATCAAGCGGCAGGAAAAGGGCGTGAAGAGCCTGTCCGAGGATCTGGATGCCGTGGCCAAAAGTCTTCCCGCCCTCTGGCGGGCGGAGAAGATCCAGAAGCGTGCCAACGCCGCCGGGCTCACGGTTGAAGCCCCGGCGGAAGTACCGGGCAGTGATCCGGAACAGGCGGTGGGTGATCTTCTCTTTGCCGCAGTGGCACTCGCCCGGAGGCACGGCGTAGATCCGGAGCAGGCACTGCACCGGCGGTGCGATGACTTCCTCCGTCAGGTCCGC
>JAEEGL010479366.1_pt1 | contig 15667 bp, 12 predicted proteins | sample 9134231 | NCBI WGS metagenome assembly JAEEGL01 (sample SAMN16246548, study PRJNA631951) | gut metagenome | biome: gut microbiome; feature: rumen; material: fiber-attached | host: Bos | place: Iran: Karaj | collected 2018-10
CCTGCATCACGGAATGCATCACCTACTTCTTGTGGTGAATTAAATTGTGGATAACCAGATAAACCTAAACTAGTTCCACCAAGAATTGTTTCTTGATTATAATATTTTAAATCATATTCACTAACAATTGGTTTAATATATTTAAGAATTCCGGTAAAATCATAACCTTTACTTGTTTTATGACCATAGTTAATTGGCATATGGATAAGGGCATCCCCTACCATAACAATTGATGCTTTATTAACTACTTCTGTGTTTACAGTTTTATACGTTACGTTTACATATTCGTTGACATAATTAATTTTTCTTTGTACGTAAAATCCAACTATTCCTGATAATACACAAAATAGTATTGCAACTAATGATCTTTTAACGCGTTTTCTTCTCGTTCTTCTCTTCATCTACATCACCTACATAGCCAAAGTCTATTTGACTTTCTCCTACTATAACATCTTCTACCCTTACTTTTATTCTTTGTCCTAATTTAAATAATTTATTACCAATTTTAACCATTTCTAAATCACGATCAAAATCAAAATCAGTATTAAAGCTTTCATATGGTATTAGTCCTTCTATTAAATTATCAAGTTGAACAAATATACCAAAATTAGTTATACCTGAAATCATTGCTACATATTCATTACCAATCTTATCTTCCATATATTCAGCCATTTGTTCACTTTCAACGTCATATTCACAGTCATCAGAATTTCTTTCTGCCTCACTAGAGTGAATTGCAATATCACCAAGTATTTCTTTGAAATGTTCAATATTTACTTCATTAATTCCATCTTTAGCAAAGAAATATTTATGTAACATACGATGAATCATTAAGTCTGGATAACGTCTAATTGGTGAAGTAAAATGAGTGTATATTTCAGAAGCTAAAGCAAAGTGTCCAATATTTTCTGGACTATAAATTGCTTTATCCATACAACTTAATAATTTAGTAGCTAATACACGAAACTCTGGATATTGTTTAAGTTCTTCAACTATTTTTTGAATAACTTTTGGTTTCATGTTTTTAAGATCTGCTTTAACACTAATACCTAATCCACTTAATATCTTTAAGAATCTTTCTAATCTTTCTTCATCTGGCATACCATGTACACGATATAAACTTGGTAAATCTAAATAGAAGAAATGGCTAGCTACTGTTTCATTCGCACGTACCATAAAGTCTTCAATTAACTTTTCACCTTCACCACGTTCACGTAATACTACATCAATTGGTTTACCAGTTTCATTCGCAATAATCTTAGCTTCATCAGTATCAAAATCTATTGCTCCACGATTAGTTCTTTCTGCTCTAATTAAATGAGCTAAATCTTGCATATTCTTAAGTGTTTCTGCATATTCTTCATAACCTTCTGGAATATTATCATGTTCAAGTATTTCATTAACTTTTTTATACGTCATTTGTTTACGTGAATGAATTACACTTGGGAATATATCATAAGAAACTAATTTACCTTTTTCATCTATTTCCATCTCGCAAGAAATAGTTAATCGATCTTCATCAGGATTTAATGAACAAATACCATTTGATATTTGATGATGAAACATTGGTATTACACGATCTACTAAATATGTACTAGTACCACGACGTCTTGCTTCTAAATCAAGAGCACTATTTTCTTTAATATAATGACTAACATCGGCAATATGAACACCTAATTTAAAATGTCCATTAGGAAGCTTTTCGAAACTTATTGCATCGTCAATATCTTTAGTATCATCACCATCAATAGTGAAGATCATCTTATCACGTAAGTCACGTCTTCCTTCAATGTCTTTTGCACTAACTTCAGTTGGAAGTTTAGCTAACTCTTCCATATATTCATCAGAAAATTCTGTTTCAATTTCATGATCAGCAATCTTTGATAAAATATTAATACCAGGATCAGTTATATGACCAATTCTTTTTATAAATTCAGCTGTTATTTCATCTCTATTACTTTTTGAACTAGTAAATGAAACAACTACTTTATCGCCATCAACTAATCTTCTTGTTTCTGGTGTACTTTTAAGATATATTAATTTTTTAAACTTTTTGTCATCTAAAGAAACCATTATTTTACCATCATAATGATATACTTCACCAACTTTATTATTAACTTCACGATTAATTATTTTAACTACTTCGCCTTCCATTTTCTTGCCATCTTTAGAACCTTTAACAAGATAAACTAAGACTTCATCTCCATTAATAGCACCCATAGTTTTATTACCAGGAATAAATATATCATCATCTAATCCTTCTACTCTAACAAAACCATAAGCTCCATTAGTATCCATAAATTTACCTTTAAAATAATTATCGTTTTTAGTATTATCTTTAAATAACATATAACGGCCTTTATTAGATAAATGTAAATCAAAATTATTAACCATTTCAGTTAACTTACTAGCAAGTAATTCATCCATATCTTTGGTGTAACCTAATCTCTTACTAATTTCCATAAAATCTAATGCTTTGCCATCTTTTAATAAATTTAATATTTCTTCTCTCATATAAACCCTCAACTTAGATTATTATATCATTTACTAGCATATTAAACAATAAACAAAGTGAATTTGACATAAAAAAAACTGTTTCACAAGGAAACAATTTTTATCTTTTTTTATCTTTTCTTTAAAGCTTCTTCTAATAGACTAATATCACAAGATGCTAATTCAATTTTGTCTTTATAATATAATGAATATGATAATCGATAGCTTTTTTCATTATCTACAAAGAAAGCAGTAGCTTCAACAGGATAATTATCATATAGTTTTTCAATATCATTTATATCTTCTATAGTATCCATCTCGGTATAATCATATTTATCTTCATATGTATAACTAATATGCCTAAATTTTACATTTTCTCTTTTCAAAAATGATTTTAATAATTCGATATATTCATCTAATGAAAATGACATTCCATCTTTACTATATGTATAAAAATCTCGATCCCCCTTTTTTACATGATCAATCTTCATAATTAATTCCTCTCCCCGAATAATACAACACCATCGGTATTTTCTATTATTATTTTTGTTCCACCTTTTCCGTTCTCAGTAGAATTCCATAGTTTCTCATAATATGCTAAAGATTCTGCTGAAGTATCAGGTGGTAACCTAAATACTAATCTTCTACTTCTCATTACATTAGATCCACCAGAATCGATTTCTCCTTTTCTTTCAATTCCCATGAAAATTGTATTTATTGGTATTGCATTTCCATCTTTTACGGTAATTATTTCATCATAATAAGCTGTTCCATTTGCATCTCTATATACACGAGTACCATAAGTTTGATTATTTTCACCTAAAACAAATTGTGTTCCATAATCCGTTTCTTCACCATTAATATAAAATACTGATCCTTTAAGTTCTGCTTTAGCTGCCTTTTTCCAATTATATTCTGGTGTTCCATCAAAATCATCCTTTATGTATTCGGATTGGCTCATATCAACTGGATTAGTCTTAACTTTGCTTGGGTCAATGTACATTGTTTTTCCATTTTGATTATAGCTCAAATTATCATTATTAGTGTTTGCATCTCCATCTCTCAATGAAAAGGCATTATCCCCTAATTCATGAAGGAATCCGTCATCAAAATCATAAACATCAATTCCACCATCTTTTTCAATAGTCACAGTTTCACTAGCTTGTGAATCTGCCTTGTCTTCATATGTATCTATTTTATAGTGTCCACCATTTGGATCATATTTTACCGTAGGTCCAATTTTTCCCTCTTCTTGAAAATGTTGTAACAATGTTTTCCCTTCTTCACCATCAATTAATATTTTAGGTCTATCTGAATGAGCCTCATTCCATAATGGAATAGTAGCATCTAACGTTGCTAATGCTTGAGACCAATTTGCTTTAGAGCTTAATGATCTTATTCCTGAATTTGACTTAGAATGTGAGAAAGTAAGTAATGACAATTCCGGTACATCTAATTCTGGGAAATATTCATTAATTGTATCTGCCAAAGATAAAGTATCTAAACCTGACATAAAGGCATGATTTGATCTAGTTATATTACCAGTATCTGTGTGAGCTTCACTATTAGTTTTTACCGCACCAAATACAATTCTACCATTTTCATCAACACTATGTAGCTGCATCATATCTGTATCCATTCCTGTATCATGAAGAAGTGCTGTAACGGTTAGTTTCCTAATTGTGGCATCATCTACTGTTCTATTTTCCGCCTTTGCTTGAGTATAAGCCGAATCAATCGTTGATGCTAGGACATCTAATGTATGGCCAACACCATGTGATCGATATGCTTTAAGGCTAGTAAGAGCAGTATCCTCTTTTGCTTCTTCATAATAATGTAATAGATTTTTATCCGTCAATAATCCTAATGTATCGTTTCTTGTTTTATCTGGCATAATTGCTAACGTCTCTGCAAATTGTTTTGTTGCATTAGAATCCATTCCCTTTAACCATGTTTTCGCTATATCATTAAATGCTTCATTATTTTTTAACAAATTCATTGAGTATTCAGTAAAGTTACTATTTTCTTTCTCAATAATACTCTGCCTTATTTCTTCTCTAACATTTTGAGAGTCTAATGCACCTATTTTATATGAGAATTCTTTTCCATAACGCGTTTTAACTGTTGCAACACCATTCTCAATGTCTATAATTTCAGCGTCATCTCCAACATTTTCATGGAAATTAGTCTTAATTACTCCTTCAATTTCTTCAATGCATTTATCATAATATTTTTTATCAGTATTTGATATTCCTTCTTGAGTTGCTCTTGTCTTAAGAATACTTAATACTGTTGTTCGACTTGTTGCGTTTAAACTATCTATTGATGAACTAAAATCCTCCGCATTTTCTATTTTATCTAATGTATCTTGTATTCCTTTAATTGATTTTATTTCACTTTCAATATTTTTCGCTACAACACTTCTTGCTCCACTTGTCTCAGTACTATTTGGTGTTCTTGTCTTTAACCATTCAGGATAATCATCTATTCCAACTGATTCAAATTGCTTTGTCTTTGGATTATAGCGTAAAGATGATGTATTCATCATACCAAAAACTGTTTCTTGCCCACGTTCTACTGTTGTTCCATTATATGTACTATCTTTTGCACCATACATCTTAACTGGGGTTGTATCTTTTATTTTGCCAAGTTGTTTAGTTAAACCCTCCAACCTTGTTTTCATATACTCTGGTGTTTTTAATTCTGGCTTTGTAACATAACCATATCCTTCTGTATCTCCATACAATATAGTATCTGCTTCAGTATCAGTTAAACTAAGTGTTTTACTAACATCAACACTAGTTCCTCGCATATCACTTAATATTGCTTCTTTTGTACCAGAATTTGAATCGTTTTCAAATAGTGAATATTTTGTGTCTGCATGGGCTGTATTTGTGATTACTGATGAACCTAAAGTTTTCAAAAAGTTTTCATATGCATTTTCAAATGCTTTACTATCTCCTCCAAGACCTTCATATTCCTTAGGCAATGATGCTTGCTTAACAGCTGCATAACCATTACTATTTAGTATTTTTGGAATAACTTCTTCTGGATTTCCTTCAAAAGCAACGTAATTTCCTTTTTTAGTTGCAACTTCTTTGGTAAAGTCACTCCATTCTTGTTCAGTAAAGGCATTTTTATTAACTGCAATAATTGAACCATCACCAAGTGGTACTGATTCTTTAAACATTGTATCACCAGAGAATCCACCTAATTTTATTGAATCATCTATTTCACTATCTGGTACTATAACAAAGAATTTATCTTTGTTCCATTCACTTGCGCCCATGAAGCCACCTTTAACGACACCATTGGTTGCAGTGTGAACAGTATATCTTTGTTTAAATGTTGATACTTTATTTCCATTTAAAATAATAGACCCTGTTTCTAATTTACCTTCATGAGTTGAATCTATTTTACCATCTGGTAATCTATTTGTTGCATGAACATAAACTATATCATTTGAAGTAAGTGTCTTTGGTACTTCGACTGATGTAACTGGGGCCTTATCATCAAATACTTTTATTGTCGTTTCTCCCGAACCACTTGGTACTTTAGTTCCCTGATTATCTCCTATATTACCAACAACTGTTGCGGTACTCGTCCCTGGCACTATTATATTAGTATTATTAGAAACTGTACTTGTTCCATTAACTGATACTTTTGGATTTGCATCAACAATATCACTACCATCAGTTAAATTATAAATAGCATTTGTTTCATTATTAGTTGAATTTGATGTTATAGTTACAGGTGAATCATTTAATTGACCAAGTTTAACTGTTGACCAATCTATGTTACTATTTATATCTTTTCCCTTAATCAAATTGGAGAAATCAGATAAAGCTATGTGACCAATACTACTACTATCCTTGCTATCATATGTAGGCAACTTTGTCTTTATCAAATCTATAGCCACATATTTATCTATTAAACCTGTATTATATGCATCAAAGACATCTTGAACATTATTATAAGTCCCATTATAATATGAGGGATTATGAATATTTGGTTGTCCCTCATAATAATTAATCATACTACTTGGAATAATAAAACTTCGATTATTAGCATCTAATCTAATATAATTTTCACTATTAGGATCATATACTAAAGACTCACCATCTTTTAATGTAATTCCCATTTTTTTTGCTGTTTCTGAATCTATATTGTTTTGAGGATCTGGACTTAAATTATAAGCTAATTTAACAAAAATATTATTAGGATGATTATCTTTAAATGATTCCCACTTTTCTCCACCTGCAGTTTTTAGGGCATATACTTTTTGTCCAAGAGACGAATTCCACATTTTTTGTTCAACAACTGCGCGAAATTCATTATAATCACTATATTCTCCTTGTGATATACTAACCGTAACACCATTTGCTACTTTTAATAGCATCTTGCTTGAACCGTTCAATACGGCTGCCGTGAATGCACCTTGAACAGCTGATTCAAAACTACTGCTCATTACTTGATTTATATCAAATGGTTCTCCTAAAATTGTAGCTCTTATACCAGCATCTAAGAATGTTCCGGCAAATCCCCTAACTGCTTGCTTTTCCATACCAGCTAGGAAGTTATTAAATCCTTGTGGAATTTCCTTTCCATTTAATCCAGAAATACCACTTAAACACTTATTTAAGAGCAATGTAGATCCACCTGATAATGCTCCATATAAGTATGCTTGTCCTGTACTAGCACCATTTTGTAAGGCTGATTCAACACTATTACCAGCATTAGACCAAGCAGCTAAAAATGGTCCTATGGCTTTACAACCAGGAAGGAAAGATACAATAGTTGGGATTGCCTGCTGTCCAACTGAAGACATTATTTGATAATTCTCTTTTATTAAAAACTTTTGAGTTTCAGTTAAACTTTCACTATATTTATTTTCACTTCCTAGTAATGATAAAAGATATACTTTCATATAATCATCAGCACTACGTGTACTACTAGGGTTAAAAATATCACCTATACCATCTATAAAATTTGATATTCCATCGCCCAAACCATCTAAACCAGCGTTAACAAAACCAATAAAACCATCACGATAATTATCAATTCTATTAGCTGCCATTTCAAGTCCTTTTCTCTGATTTATCATATCTTCCATGGCATCAAGATATCCATTAGCTTTACTTGAACTATTGTCTTTATACATAAAATATAAAGCTAATTCACTTTGATTAAGATATTTTAGTTTATCTACATTCTTACCAGAATAATCATTATAGTTTTTAACTAAATAATCTAGATATGTCCTTCCACTCATATCAGCTTCATATGGCATTATTTTTTCATATTGTCTATAATTATATAAAGTATTAGATAAAGTATTAATGTCATTATTTAGTGTACGATAATCATCAACAACTTCTTTAGAAGTCTCTAAAAAAGACATATTTGTAAGCTTATATTGGCCATTTTTCTCTAATGTCAATAAACCTTCTTTAATATAAGCATCTTTGATATATTCTTTATAGTCAGTATAACTATCTCTATATATTCCAGCTTTTTCCCAAATACCAATTGAACCAGACATCATATATGATGCATTATCCAAAAATCTATACTCTTTTTCATCAAGTGACTCATTAGAATAAAAATCTTGACAAAAAGTATTTATTGTACTTTTAAAAGATGCTCCATTTAAATATCTTTCTAATTTTTTTACTACCTGGTTTTCTTCACAAAAATCCACTATTTTTGCTAATGAATCTATCTTGAATAATGTGGCATCAACTTGTCCATAACCAGTTATACCTACTTGTGCAAAAACACCTGCTGCAGATAATATTGGTAACATTTTTGTGTACTCATCCCAACTAAATGAAACTTCTCCACGACCATATTTTTTTTCAAAATCATTTTTTAATGTCGTTAATTCTTCATCATATTTATCAATAATGTCTGAAAGTAGTTGTTTTCTTTCTTCATATGGCAAACTAGCATCATTATATGATTCTTTATTTTCATTTCTAAATGAATTAATTGAAAATATTTCATTTACAATAGAATTAAAAATAATTCCCAATCCATGATCAATATTTTTATATGCTTTAAGAGAATATTCAATGTTTAATGTTACATTTTCTATTAATTCTCCAGTTTTTGCTATTCTCTCTGTTGGATCTTCATTACCTACATCTATTATTTTATTATAAGCTGCTAATAATTCACCAGTTAACATACCTGTTTGATATTTAGATTTAGAATGATCTACATATGATTGTGCATTTTTATAAGCACTAGATATTTGTCTAAACTCTTGAACATCAATTTTAACCTTAAAGTTTTCCCCAGCAATTTGTCTCACACGATATGATTCATTACTTTTTGAAAAACCATTTGATTGACTAGAACCTAAGGTACTATTTATGTTTACTATAGCATCTGATATTGTTGCATCTTTAGAAAGTGATGTTACCACCTCACCATTTATTATTACTTGATATTCTCCATTTTCTTTCAAAACAAGTTCGGTTTTAGTACCTTCTGGTAACATTTCTTTTAAATAATTTTCAATAACTACTTTATTTTCTTCAGTAATTTGTTCAGCCGCACTATATTTTGTTTTAGGTTGAACACTTTTTCTTGTATAATCCCCTTCAGTAACACTAGTCATTACTTCGTTCGGAATAACTGATGCTTGGCCACGTTTATATGGAACAATATATGTTTCACCATCAATTTGCATTTCACAAACATATCCACCTAATTTAACACCAGGTATTGTGAAACCCTCATCAGTTGTAGCTTTTCTAAGAATAAATGATTCAACTGTTCTACCTGTTTCTTGTTCTATTTTGGCAACAGCATATGATGCACCATTTGCATCAGATCTAGCATCAACATATGAATGTTCTCCTCCTGTATGAATAGTATCTTCAAAATTTGATATATAATTACTACTAACCCAATTTGTTGGCTCAAGATAATACTGTTCAGCATCAGTAGTACCATTAATGGATTCTGCTATCTTTCTACATGCTTCTTTATATTCATCTTCTTCTAATGAAGCGTCTAAAATGGCTTTTATTCCATAATATCCACCACTTTGATATGATGGTGGAACAGATGAATATATTATTATCTTATTACCATCTTTCTTTGCATCAAAAGACATTCCACCAATAGTATAATGATGATCATAATTATCTCTTGATGATAAATTTTCTATTCCATATAATCCTGCCATAACATCACCTCCTTGCTTATATAATTTTTACATTAAGTTTATATTAAGATTCTTCTTCTTTTACTTCTAATTCTTTTTTTCTTTTTTCTGCTTCTCTTGCTAATCTTTCTTCCTCTTCTATACGAGCATCTATTATTTTAGCTTCTGAACTAACTAAACCCGTATAATTATTTAAATCCGATACTAAACCATCTAATTCTTCTTTTATTTCACCATTGCTGATTATAACATTATAGCTTAGTACGTCTTTAGAATTCTCTGGATCTATGCCTAACATCTTATCAACCATTTCTAGTTTTTGTTGTGCATTATCTAAATCTCTAATAATAGAAGATACATTGTCATTATATTCTCCAGCTTCTACCATATATTTACCCATTTTGTGTTCCACCTATACTTTCTGATATAGAATTTATAGTATTATTATATAAATCACTTGCATCATTAATTAATTCACTATATTTTAATAATTCAACATTTTCTTTTTTAATATTATCAAGAAATTGTAACATTTCTTCTTTTACATTTCTACCTGTTGGTGTATTAAAGAATTTATCCATTTCTCTAGTTAACATAATTATTTTATCAAGTGTAACATCTATTGAATCTGTTGATTTTTTTATTTTTTTAGAAAAGGCTTCTACAGAATTTGTATTTACTTCTAAATATTGTCCCATATTTCACCTCTTTTAGCTTTTTCAGCTCTTATCTTTTCTAGAACTTCTTCAAAGTTTTTTTGAATTTCTTCTAATCCTTCACGATAATTATTATGTGCCGTTTCCATAAACTTTGACATTAATGATAAAACACGAATCATATTAGACATTAATGATAATTTATTATAAAGTTTTTCCGTTGCCACTTCATAAGCAACTCCATTCCATGTTACTTCACTATGTGCTTTATATATTTTAGATAATTCTTCATTTAGTATTTCAATATTCTTATCAAGTTCTATTTTATATTCTTCCAAACTATTAAAATCTATATGATATTCCATACTATCACACCCTATCAAAATTATATCATTGTTGATATCCTAAAACAACTTAAATTCAATAAAAAAAGATAATTCTACATTGCTAGTAAATTATCTTTTTTCTTAATAAACACCCCAGTATAACTAGTGTAATACTCATAAATAAATTTATCTATTTCTTTAAATATTTCATCATCAGTTATTTCTAATTTTTCTAGTTTATCAAGTTTAATTTTCTTTAATAATTGCATTAAATGAAGTGCTTTATCATTCATAATATAACCATTACTATAACAGTTTTTACATATTACTCCACCACTAGTTAAATCAATTGTAATTAAATCTTCATCATTACCACATAATACACATGTATCTAGTTCTAGTGATACTCCTAAATAATCTAATAATTTAATTTCAACTATATTACTAATTAACTCTGGACTTAATCCATCATCTATTTTAGTTAAGGCACTTGTTAATAAATTAAATATTTCTTTATTATTATTTTCTTTTAATACTTGAGAAACTAAATCCATTAAATAAAAGGCATACATCGCTTTTTTCATATTAACATAAATACTTTTAAATGAATTAATAGTTGATCCTTCTATTAATGTACTTAATCCTTTTTCTTTATAATTAATTGTATACTCACAATAATTCATTTTATTACTTACACCGCGTAATTTATTCTTAAGATTTTTACAACCTTTAGAAATAATTCCAATAAGACCATATTCATCTGTTAATACATTAAGTATTTTACTAGTCTCACTATATGATGTTTCAGTTAATACAATTCCTTTTACTTTTACTTGCATTTCTACTCCTTAGTAATAATTATTCACTTAAATCATCTTTTAAACCCAATTCATTAATTAGATTTTCTTTATCTCGCCAATTCTTAATTACTTTAACATAAAGTGATAAGAATACTTTTTTATTAAAATATTCTTCTAAATCAAGTCTTGCTTTTGTACCAATTTCTTTTAACATGGATCCATTTTTACCAATTAATATTTTCTTTAAATTATCACGATCTACGACAATAGTAACACCGGCTGATAATAGTTTATCATCTTCATCTAATGAATCAATAATACAAGTTACTGTATGTGGTATTTCATCATGAGTAAGTCTTAATACTTTTTCACGTACTCTTTCAGTAATAATTAAAGACTTTGGTTGATTAGTAACATAATCATCATCATAAAACTTACCTTCATTAGGAAGATATTTTTTTATGGTATTCATTAAATCATTTATATTAATTTTTTTCATAGCAGATATTGGTATAATTTCTTTAAAATCATAAATATCTTTTATTTCATCAATTCTTTTTATTAATTCTTCTTTATTTAAATTATCTACTTTATTTAGTAAAAGAATAATATCGGTATTTGTATCTTTAATTCGATCTAAGACAAATCTATCTCCTTTACCAAATCCTTTACTTATATCAACCATAAATAGTATTAAATCAATATTATTAGTCATTAGATAAGCTTTATCATTTAATACTTTACCTAATTTATGTTGTGGTTTATGTATACCTGGTGTATCTACAAATACTATTTGACTATCATCATCATTATAAACACCTAAAATAAGATTTCTAGTAGTACCTGCTTTATCACTGGTAATAGCTATTTTCTTTTTTAGTATTTCATTAAGTAATGTACTTTTACCAACGTTAGGTCTTCCTACAATACTTACCATTCCACTTTTCATAGATTATCCTCATTAAATGGATAAGGACATAATTCTGATACTAAGAATGATTCCATTGATTTTCTACTATAAACATATACTTTATCAATTTCATCAAAGAATTCACAAATAACTTGACGACATGCAAAACATGGCATACCTAGTTTATCACTATCAACCATGACATGTAATTCTTTAAAATCTTTTTTACGATATCCAGCTGTTACTGCTGATGTAATAGCTACTCTTTCGGCACAAATAGAAGCTCCGTAAGATGCATTTTCTACATTAACTCCACCATATATTTTTCCATCATTCATAACACATATTGCTGCTACACGATATCCTGAATATTTTGCATAACTATTATTAAGTAATCTTTCTAATTTTTCTCTCACATTTATCACCACCTTAATTTTATCAAAATAATATAATTCTGTCTATTAAAAAAGCCATCATTTAGTTGATGACTTATTATCTAACATATTATATAAAAGAATAAATACTATTAATGCACTAAGAATTAAATAATTAATCTTAAAATATGAAAGTGTTATTCTTGTTACATATACACTAGCTGCATTAGTTTTTAAAGATATAACAAACATATAAATTAAAAATCCTATTTGCATTGTATTATATATTATATCTTCTTTATATTTCTTATTTTGTGATAGTACTTCAAAAAATACTTTAACCGCAAAAATAATATATAATGTTAGAAAGATAATACCAGGTATTCCTGTATCAATAATATTATGTAACATCACATATACTAAATAGAAATGTGAAACAAATAATAGTATTTTAACTGCATACACTACATTTGCTAATTTCTTCATATTATTCTCCCTTTAGTTTTTGTGGTGTTTCCATACGATATATATCACTAAAATCATGATAGAATCGATCTAATTCTTTCTTTATTACATCTGGATATACTAATTTTGTATTTTGAATAGCTTTCTTAAAATCTCGAATAGTTACTTCTTTTCGATTATCAAATACTGCATATGAGAAAGCTTGTTGAACTATTGTTAGAGATATATCAGGGTATCTTGCTGAAAACTCATATACTCTTTTAAATTCACTTGTTATATCAACAATAAACGCCATTATCTTTTCTTGAATAAATGGTGTATATTTCATTTTAGCACCTGTTTTATATTCAAACTTAGGAAGTGAACCAACAAGTATTTGAATTGTATGCTCTCTATTTGGTTCAGCTACTTCTACTTTTTGGAAACGACGAACGAAAGCTTTATCACGTAAAATATATTGATCATATTCTTCGGTAGTAGTTGCACCAATCATTTTAATATTACCACGGTCTAGGCCAGGTTTGAATACTTGGGCAAAGTCCATTCCTCCCCCACCAGCTTCTGTACCAATAAGGGTATGAATCTCATCTATAAATAAAATTAATTTTTCAGTATCTTTTATTTCACTTAATAATGCTGTTATCTTTGGTTCATTAGTGCCTGGCATAACACCAATAAGAGATGCTGTATTAAGTTTCCAAATACTATAACCTTTTAATGCATCTGGTACTTCACCTCTTTGAATATGATATCCAAGTCCTTCTACAATAGCTGTTTTACCTATACCTGGTTTACCAACTAATATACCTGATTTTTCTGGTGTTAATAAAATTAAAATTAATTGTTTAATTTCATCATCCCTACCAATAGCTGGATTAGTTACATATTCTCTTTTAGTAAAATTTTCACCATAACGCTCTAATAAACTTGATTCATTCATACTATCACCCATTTATTCTTATTTAATTATACTATTATAATAGCAATTTATCAATAATTAATCAAAACAAAAAAGAATTAAAATTCTTTTCTATCTACCTTTACTATGATTATCCTCAACATTAATTGAATCATCATAATAATACATTGTATATTTATAATTATCTAAATTATCTCTAAATAAAATAAAGTCTTCTATATTATTAAAAGTAAAGTTTTTATAACCATGATCAACTATACCTGTTTCACTACCACGTTCTTTATCTATTACTCTTAGATCTGCTTTTATATCTTTAATTAATCCATCTTTTCCATAAGTTATTTGATATCTCATAGTACTAGACGTATCAACTATTCTTTCATTAACTTTGTTAATAAAACCAAATGTATAACCACCATCAACAATTATATCTTCACTATTAGATGCTAAAGTATATGATATTCCTCGAGATACTATTCTATGAATAAGACCTTTTTGATGTTTTTCATCTTTATATACAATATATCTAACTGGTCCATCAAGTAATTCTTCTGATTTGCCATAATCATTATAAGATTTTAACTCAAAAATAGTACCATATATTTCATTATCATTATATAAAATACCAAAACTATTACAAATAGCTTTTCTCATACTATCAGTAATTCTATATGTTTTACTACCATCAATAGTTTTTTCAAATACTATTTCATCTTTACTAACACATTCTTTTACTTTTTCAAATACTGTAATTCTTTTATCCATATACTTCTCCCACCTGTTTTATATTTTATTACTTTAAAAACAATTTATCAACATTTTTTCTTGGTACTAACATTTTAACTGATTTTTCAGTATCTATTTCAAAGTATGTTGTCTTCGCATCATACTTTTCACCATCCAAGCACCAAGGTTTCATACCATCATTAAATGTTATTTTCAAGTTATCAGTTTTATAACATTCTACCCCATTAATATAACTTATATCACTAGTTTTTAATGTATAAAATGCTCTTGCTAACTTAGCTAAATTACTAATACTACAAAACATAACTTCAAACTTATGATCATCTAATTTCATATCACGATAAAAGTTATTAATACCAGCAATACGATTAGCATTAGAAATTATAATAAATGAATATTTACCATTATGTTTAACACCATCTATTTCATAAGTTACATCATATTTCTTAGTTCTTCTAAATATTTCTTTCGTACCACTCATTAAGTAAGCTGCATGACCAATACGATGTTTTAATTTTTGTGGTGTTTCATAAGGTATTTCCATAAACTTACCAAAACTAGCTACATAAACAAAACTTCTTCCATTAATAGAACAAATATCTATTTTTTTAACTACACCAGATAATATATCTTTCAAGTTTTCGGTAATACTTCGACCTAAACCATACATATGACCAATATCATTAGTAGTACCTACTGGAATATGACTAAGAATTAATTGTTTTTTTCGTCTAAAATTACCATTCATAGCTTCATAGAAAGTACCATCTCCACCAACTGAGATTAATAAATCACAATCA
>JAEEGL010697039.1_pt1 | contig 15667 bp, 13 predicted proteins | sample 9134231 | NCBI WGS metagenome assembly JAEEGL01 (sample SAMN16246548, study PRJNA631951) | gut metagenome | biome: gut microbiome; feature: rumen; material: fiber-attached | host: Bos | place: Iran: Karaj | collected 2018-10
GGATCTGAATAAAGGGATGATTCCGGAGCGCCGCCTGTTCTTTCCAGAACAGTGGCAGGAATGACGGTTCCATCAGATTCCCTGAATAACATTTCATTCAGTTTCAGTCCAAGGCGCTGCGCGGACAGCCTGATATACCTTCCGCTGAAATAGACGACGTCATATTCCCTGGATCCCCGGAATTCCCGCTGATATTCCCTTCTGCTTTTTTCGTTGATATAAGAATCCGTTACATATTTCCATTTCCAGCACTGGCCTTCATCCATTTCAGCCCAGACTTCATCTTCCCAGTGAATATTGTCATCACTCACGGATACGGTAAAGTCATGTTTACTGACCTGTGCAAAATAGAGGATTTCCACATCTTCATACTGTTTCCCCAGGTCAAAAACAATCTGCTCCTCGTCAGAACTGGATGTCCAGCTTGTCTGGGGTGCTTTTGTGCTTCCGAGTGTCAGCAGGCTGACAGCGGCATAGATGAGAGTAATCACTGTCAGCAGGATCGTATCTTTTTTGTTCCAGTGAAGTTTTCTGTCACATTTCCATCCCATCGGATTATGCTCCGGAACCTTCGTCCGTTCACGGCAGGGATGATGAAGCAGCATTTCGCTGCTCAGCCATACGGCGTAAAGCGCGCCGCATATGTTGAGCACACTGAGGGCATCCGCAATACCGGCCGTATCCGGATTCAGGTGGCCCATATTCGATCCGAGCCGTATACTGTTATCAAGGATGATTCCCTCGTTCAGGAACACAGTCAGCGTAAAAAGCACCAGCACATAAAGAATACGCCTGTCTCTGAGAAGGATCCAGGAAGCCGCAAGCAGCAGGAACGCAGGGAAAATATACCGTTCATGCATCTTGATACCGAAAACGTACAGCAGCACAAACAGCAGACCGCCCAGCCACGGCAGGAAACTGATCCTTCCGCTTCTGACAGCATGGCTTACTGCTATGGCAAATACAAAAGCCATGGCCAGGCCGCCTGTCCACGCCCAGGATACCCGAAGTACAGCGCATATCGCGTAAACCGCGGCAAATACAATGCAGATGATTGTTTCAGCAGCGCTGTACTTCAGCGTTTTCGCTCTTTTTCTCCACCAGACTCCGTATAGGATGCAGAGTAAACAAAGCAGAACAGGAGCAAGAATATGCGCCTGGCTGCCGACAGCGGACCAGTTTCCGCCGAGAATGTAATAGAAATTCGCGGTATTGACTGTTGCGTACGGATAGGATGCAAGGGTTCGGAAATACAGCTGGATGAGCCAGTCCCAGCTTTGGTGAATGCTGAACGGAATCACTCCCGCAAGCAGTACAAGAATGCTGACCGCTGTTCCTGACAGGATATCCCTGCGTTTTTCCGGTTGCCCGATCCAGGTGATGATAATATAGGTCAGTCCGAGCGGTCCGGCCATCAGCGCCTGCGGTTTGATCAGCACAGCCGCAACATACAGCGGAAGTGCCGTTTTCCATTGGCCTTTTACCGCGCAAAGTGATACTGCCAGCAGAAGAATGCACAGTGCGCTGTCCATCTGTCCCCATGCGGCACTGTTCATGACCGTTGCGGGATTGAATGCCGCCAGTGCAAGAAAAACCAGTCCGGTCCGCCTGCTGATAGTTTTCTGCTGAAGCAGGAGCCGGTAAAGACTCCAGCACCCGGTAATGTCACAGAGGGACGGAATAAAACGGAATACAATCCGGGCTGTTTCCTCTCCGCCTCCCAGCAGGTTTGTCAGCCATGAGTTCAGGGCAAGTACATAGGTATAGAGCGGCGGATAATCGCAGAAATTCGTGGCCTGGTAAAACTGCGCCGGCCCGGCTTCCGCCATGGTACGGCCCCAGCTGAGGAAACAGTTCACATCGATCATGTATCCTTCAACATGCTGGCTCAGAAGGATTCTGAACAGCAGTGCCATCAGGAGAATAACTGCTGATACGGCTTTTCCGCCCTTTTTTTCAGAAAGCACCGTTTCATTGCGCCGCTGTTCATATTTCAGCGCAACGCATGCTGCGGCAGTATAAAGTAAAATAATCAGGAAAAGCTGAATCCTGAATGTTCCGTCCGCGCTGTCTTTCTCATCATCCTTTTCAGAATAATTATCCGTCTGTTCGCGGTACATTTTCACAGGCTGGATGCCGGAAGGAACTTTATCTGTTTTTCTGAGCGATAAATCAGCAAACCAGGCTTTTCCGGAACTTTCACCGCTGTATCCTCCCAGGCGTGCGTATACGTCAACCGCTGCCTGGTCCGGCCCGGTTTCGCCGTAATACTCCACATATTTCCATTGCCCGTCAGTATCGTAAACAGGTTCATACTGAAGATTGTCAAATACATATACATCACCGAAGCTGAGATTGGCACCATGGCCGCCGTCAACGTCCTCTGCCCGGATATAACCGCTGAGTATATAGAAGGAATCGGAATCAACAGGTACCGTCTGCGCAAAACGTGCGTCATTTTCGCTGATATTTTCGATCATTGCGGCATGCGGATATTCCGGATCATCGCTTTCTGTCCGGTAAAAGGTAAACCCTTCCTCCTGCTCGTATGCCTCTTTGTACCAGTATTCCGGATCACCGTTCTCATCCAGCTCGCTGAAGTTTCCGTTCAGCAGCAGGTTTTCTGCGTAAGCAGGCCGGAACGCCGGAAAAGCAAGAATAATCAGCGCAAGAATCAGTGCGGGTATATATCGTCTCAGCTTCATGGTTATGCAGTTATCCTTTCTCTTTCAGTAAAACATTCCGCCCGGCTGGAAAGCATCCGGAACGTAGAGAATACCGTTCACCGATACTTCTACAACATCAAAACGAACCTTACGGTTCAGCCATTCCTTCTGGATCAGATATAATACAGCGGCGTTTGCGATACGCTTCTGTTTTCTCCTGTCGACAGCCTGCAGCCCCAGTCCCGGCAAACCGGACGTTCTTGTCTTAACCTCGACAAATACAACCGTGTCCCGGTCAAGCATGATCAGGTCGATCTCTCCGGCCTTATTCCTGTATCGGGTTTCCAGCAGCTTCATGGAATGCTTTTTCTTCAGCCATTCAGCTGCTGTCTGTTCTCCATCCAGGCCTGTCTGATAGGTATCTTTCATATGAAATGTCCTATAAACGTTCTTCTGTGTGCCGGACACGGGCCGTATTTTTTCAGGGCTTCGATATGCTCCCTGGTTCCGTAACCCTTGTTTTTTGCGAACCCGTACTGCGGATATACCGTATCCATTTCGATCATCTGCCTGTCCCTCGTTACCTTGGCGATAATGCTTGCCGCGGCAATGGAATAGGAAGATGCGTCGCCTTTGATTACGGGAATTTCACGTCCTTTCAGTCCGAGTTCAGTCACAGCGTCAATGAGGAATATATCAGCCGGAACAGATGATGCCGCGATACGCATAGCCTTCTTTGTAGCCTGCAGTATATTGATTTCATCAATCTCCGCCGGTGATACTTCTCCGATACCGACATACAGCGCGTATTTCATGATCTCGTCAAACAGTTTTTCCCGTCTGCCCTCACTCAGTTTTTTGCTGTCGTCTATCCATGGAATCACAGGTTCTTCCGGCATAACGACACAGGCGGTAACAACGTTTCCTGCAAGAGGGCCTCGTCCGACTTCATCCATTCCCGCAACAACGATCCCGCCGCTTTTGTAGGGAAGGTCAAACGCCATCAGTTCAGCAGCGCGCTGTGCTCTGTCAATCATTTTTACCGTCCTCCCCGCCTTCCAGATTGAGAGGTTTTTCAAAAGTGATCCGTCCGAGTTTTCCTGCACGGAATTCATCCAGCACAATACTGCAGCACCGGTCATAGTCATACTGGGCGCCTCTGAGGAGCCATCCCCTGCCCGCGCAGACGGATTCTATCAGCTCAGCCCCTTTCAGGGATGTATCGCTGATGTGGAATCTTTCCTTCACATTCTGCGGAACAATTTCGCACAGATCTTCCAGCAGATGGATTGTAAGGTCTGTCAGGTCAACAACGTCATCCTTTACGGATCCGATATAGCACAGCCTTCGCGCGGACAGCTGGTCATCCAGCTTTGGCCAGAGCAGCCCGGGGGTATCAAGAAGTTCCAGATAAGGGGATACCCGCACCCACTGGTTGCTCTTCGTAACGCCGGGCCTGTCTCCGATCTGTGCGACGGACCGCCCGTACAGACGGTTGATCAGTGTGCTTTTTCCCACATTCGGAATACCGATGATCATTGCCCGGACTGTTTTACGGACACCTTTCTCCAGCGCTTTTTCCACTATTTCCTTTGTTGCTTTGTCAATCAGGCTGATGGTTTCCTTCCCGCGCATCTTCGTTGCGTCCGTCAGGTACGCATCAATCCCCTGATCCCTGAAGCTGCGGATCCATGCCTTGTTTGTCGCCGGGTCAGCAAGATCTGATTTATTCAGAAAAAGAAGATGGCGTTTCCGCGCAATCATCCCGGCCAGTTCCGGGTTCCTGCTGGAAAGCGGAAGCCTGGCATCGCAGATTTCAATAATCAGGTCAATTCTTTTGATCTGATCCTGAAGAAGGCGCCTTGTCTTGGCCATATGGCCCGGATACCAGTTGATCAAAGACTGATAATCGTTCATGTTTCTACCTTCATACAGAAAAATTTCTTCCTTATATTATGCAAAAATAATTAATCAGTCAAGGCGAACAAAAATCCCCTGCCTGCCCTGACTGAACATTTCAATGAAAAAGGCTGCTGTTTATACAGCAGCCGGTATGTTTTCCCTGATGAATTCAAATTCGTAATGCCGTTCACCGTACTGTTCAAGCCAGCCGCAGATAGTATCCTGGAATGCCTTGACTGTATCATCCCAGTTTCTGTCTGTGTATTCGGTTCCGTTCATGTACTGATCCCTGCATTTCATTCTCTGTTCATTCAGGATTTCCTCCACGCTTTTTTCGATTGCTTTTGAGAAAAAATTGTGCTGGTTAATCTCCAGGGCTTCAATACCGTCATTCATGATTTCCGGCTCCGGCATGATAAAGACAATCCTGTCCGCCTCAGCATCCATAATCACCTTGCTCAGGTCGATACCCACGCTTGCCGTATACCGGTACCTGATTTCGGTAGATCCGACTTTTCCGAATATAATCACGGAAGTCGTTGCCTCCACCGTACCTTCCTCATCCACTGTTGTCACTTCAAGGCGTTTGCTGGACTCCATTTTCTGCTTCAGGATGGTGCTCTGTACCGCAATCTCACCCTTAACGTTCCGGATCAGGTCCCGCAGCGGTTCCGCGGCAAACAGGATAATCATAATCACCAGCGCGGTTACCGCTGCTCTGGTAATCACTGATAAAGCCCATTTTCCTGCTCGTTTCATGATGCCTCCTTTATGCCGGTGTAAGCATGGCCAGCACCGGCATCAGTCCGTATACAACCGCGAAGTACAATACTGTCATCAGTCCGATGATCATCAGGATAACAGCGCTCAGGGGCAGGCGCGGTCTTTCCCTTCTGCCGCTCGGTACGTGATCTCTTCTTCTCCGAAACCTGAATCCCATATCCTGTCATCCTTTCTTTTTTTATTCGTTTTCTTTCCCGGCTTCATCCGCACATCCTCTGAGCAGCCGGTAAATCGGTGCAAGCGTGATGAAATCCCGTCTGACTTCCCTGATAATCCTGTCTGTGAACGCCCATTTATAGGGAGGGTCATACCGTCCGATATACATTTCCCGGCTTTTATACCACGGCTTCAGCTTTTCCGGTATTTCCGCGGGTATTTCCATCCGTTTGAATGACGTACCTCCCAGAAAAAGTTTTCTTTCCGGCAGATTCATGTCGTCAATCAGCGCGAGTGTTCCCTCCGGATTTGCCCTCATTCTTTTCCGGAATATGTCCATCAGTTCCCTGTTTTCGCCCCATATTCCAAGTCCCCAGCTCAGTCTGTCGGGCCCGAATTCAAAGTAGTAGAAAAGGCATTTTTCCCGCGGTTCGGCCGCCCTTCTGAATAAATACCAGTGATGGTCCCGGTACGGGCTCTTATCTTTTGAAAAGCGGGTATCCCGGTGAATTCTCGACAGGCATTTATAGGGCCTTATTTCCATCAGCGGATCAATTTTCCTCATATCATCCGCCAGATCCTCAATCATTTCGTAGAAGGGCGTCTGGACCGTTTCCACATACCTGTTATGGTTGGCGTGGAAATACTCCGTGTTATTGTGGAATTTCAGGTCCATCAGAAACTGAACTGTATCATCTGTAAATCCGTTAAACATAATTCTCCTGAACTCCGTAACAGACCGCAGTCTGTTGTCCGTTAAACCGACTTCGGTTTATTTTCTGATAATGACCGGTGTGCTCCCGCTCATCCTGACGCTGTCCGGATCAGGCTGGCTTAATCCCACATACAGCGTATAATGCTCCGCGGTTTCGGGTTCTCCTTCACAGTTGTAAACTGTATTTGTAAGGCGGTCCAGCGGTACCTTTACTTCTCCGGTTTCTCCTTTTTCAAGGGAAATATGTCCGAATCCGCACAGCCTCGGATGCGTCGGTGCGTACTGGCTTGCGCAGGCGGCATATACCTGGATCAGTGCGTCACCGGTACGGTTTCCCTCATTTTTCACAGTAACGTTGATACCGCTTCCGCTTTTCGCCTCTTCTGCTTTTACAATACTGAATCTGGTATAGCTCAGCCCGAAGCCGAACGGGTACAGCGGTTTTCCGGCAAAATACCGGTAAGTCCTGTTGTTCATGCTGTAATCTTCAAAGTCAGGAAGATCACTGATATCACGGTAGAATGTCAGGGGAAGATGCCCGCTGAAATTCTTTTCGCCGAAAAGCAGCTCTGCCAGGGCTGTTCCGCCTGCCTGTCCCGGGTACCATGTGAAGACCTTCGCGTTCCCTTCCGGTACATTCATGCTGGATCCTGCGGAAATGACTGTCACCAGCTTCCTTGCGCTCTTCTGAAGTACCGCGAGCAGTCTCCGCTGGGATTCCGGAACCAGCAGGTCTTTTTTATCTCCGCTGAAATACTCGTTGCCTGTGTCTCCTTCTTCGCCTTCGAGTCCCGCGTCCAGGCCGACACACGCGATTGTGACATCGGCTGCTTCCGCGTACATTGCGGCCTCCGCAAGCCGGTCATCCGCCTGGGCCAGGTTGGATGTTCTGTCTTTGAACAGATGGCATCCAAGGCTGTACAGAATCCGGATCCCATGCTTCTGTGCGTATGTGCGCAATCCCTCCAGGAATGTCACATACCGGCTGCTTGTTCCGTTATAGTTGCCTTCCAGTGCGGGTATGCTGTCCGCGTTGGGCCCGATCACCGCGATAGTGCGTATGCTGCCGGCGTCAAGGGGCAGGATACCGTCGTTTTCCAGCAGGACCATGCTTTTTTCTGCCGCTTCCAGCGCGAGCGCGGCATGTTCATCCGTATCTGTATCTGTAACGGGAATCCTGTCATACTCGCAGTCATCCGCGAACAGTCCCAGCAGGAACCGTGTTGTAAACAGTCTTTCGCAGGCGGTTGTGATGTCGCTTTCCGTTATCAGGTTTTCCCGCAATGCTTCCAGAATATGAAGATAGGTGTTTCCGCAGTTCAGGTCACATCCGTTTTTCAGTGCCAGGGCTGCGCTTTCCGGCGCTGTGTCCGTCACCTTGTGGTTTTCATGGAAGTCACGGATTGCCCAGCAGTCACTGACAACATGTCCCCGGAATCCCCATTTTTCCCTGAGTGTTTTTTTCAGCAGCGTTTCGCTTCCGCATGCGGGTTCTCCGTTCACACGGTTATATGCACCCATCACCGATTCAACTTCCGCTTCCTTAACCGTAGCTTCGAAGGCTGTGAGATATGTTTCACTCATATCCTTCGGCGTAGCCACAGCATTGAATCTGTGGCGGACTGCCTCCGGTCCGGAATGAACCGCAAAATGCTTGCTGCACGCGGCTGTTTTCAGGTATTTACCGTTCCCCTGCAGTCCCTGAATAAACCGGATACCGAGCCTGCTGGTCAGGTACGGATCTTCACCGTATGTTTCGTGGCCCCGGCCCCATCGCGGATCTCTGAATATGTTGATATTCGGGCTCCATACTGTCAGTCCCTTATAGATGTCCCTGTCTCCGTGAGCGCTTTGCCCGTTGTATTTTGCACGTGCCTCATCGGATATCACGCCTGCGATCTTCTCCTGCAGTTCTTCATCAAACATAGCCGCAAGCCCGATTGCCTGCGGAAAAACCGTTGCGGTTCCTGCGCGGGCAACGCCGTGAAGCACCTCATTCCACCAGTTATATGCGGGAATACCCAGCCGTTCGATGGCCGGTGCGTCATAACGAAGTTGTGAAGCTTTTTCCTCCAGGGTCATGCGGCTGACCAGCTCTTTTGCTTTCGCAGCCGCTTCGGTCCTGTTTCTCATATTGTGGTTCTCCTTCTGCTCTGCACATTATTCCTGACTATTTTATCATAAAATCTTCAACAAATCATCTTTCATTTCATTCCGTATATGTTTTATGTACTGTAAACAAAAAAAGACCGCTGCATATGCAGCAGTCTTTTAATCGCATCAGACGCGTTTGACTTCCTTGATCTTGGCAGCCTTGCCCTGACGATCACGCAGATAGTACAGCTTGGCACGGCGAACCTTACCGCGGCGGATCATTTCGATATGGTCCACACGGGGAGAGTTGATCGGGAAAGTACGTTCAACGCCGATACCGTAGGACACCCGGCGAACCGTAAATGTTTCACGGATACCGCCGTTGCGCTTCGCGATAACAGTGCCTTCGAAAGCCTGCAGACGTTCACGGTTGCCTTCAACAACCTTGACCCATACGCGCACGGTGTCACCAACATTGAACTGGGGCAGATCACTGCGAATCTGCTTTGCTTCGATGGAACGAATAATCTCATTCATTGGAATATGCCTCCTTCCCTCATAGACGTTCGTGCCCAGTTTTGCCTACCCGAACGGATAAACCCAAATCCCTGAACAGAGGACCGTCCGCATAACAAACTGTATGATACCATAATCATTAAAGGAATTCAAGTATTTCTTTTGATTACAGATCAATGAATTTTTCAAATTCTGGAAGTATGCCGATTCCGTCAGGGTAATGCGCTGCAAACTGCGGAATCGCGTGGGACGGAAAACTGTTTCCTTCAATAAAAGTCGGCCCTTTTTCCGTAATAGCCACATCCCAGGCAATGAATCGCATCTGCGGTATTTTCTGTGCTGCCTCAAGGCACATCTTTTTTGCTTCTTCCCAGAAGGGAATCTGGAATCCGATAATGCTGGTATCTGTCATCGGATGCTTGATGAATGTATTTCCCTGCTTGTCTGCTGCAACAGTCTGCAGCTTTCCTGTCTCAAGATTAATCCGGGACGCCATGCCGCCGCAGTCCACATTATCCATCACTTTACCGTTGCCGATGCGCAGGAACGCGTATACAATCCCCTGCTGTTTGTCACCGAGCAGTGTAGCAATCCTGCAGGTATTAACGGACGTCGGGCACAGGGATGCCATCTTCGGATGCTGGACAACGATTTCTTCCAGAATACCGATCCCGTCATTCTTCAGCTTTTTCAGAAATGCATCGGGGCCGTCTTTCCAGTCCTCTTCCGTATATTTCTGTATGCCGGCGCCGCTGGATCCTTCAAGCGGTTTCCCGATCAGCTGTTGAAAACCGCGGCACAGGCTGTGCAGTTCTTCTGTTGTTGTTGCATCATTGATCCGGATCCATCTGCGCGGGATCCATTCACTGAAAGTCTCATTGAATTCAGCTTTGTCATCAAATGTATGCCAGAATTCCTTCGGATTCATCCGCCGCACAATTTCGTTGGAAATGCCCCTGGTAATGACGGTTTTTCTCTGTTCATCATTCAGCCTGTACATCTGTGCGATTTTGTAATCTATGTAGCCGGCGTTATACCGGATGCCGCATCTGAGCATATCTGTCATCAGCCACAGCCTGCCTTTGCCGCTCCGTTTTTTGAGGAGCCCCGTGGTTTTCCACATGGCTTTCCAGTCCATTTTCATCAGGCGTTTCCGGAAATACTCAAAGCTAGACATCCTGTTCTTTCCTTTCCTTATACATTAAACCGGAACAGGGTAATATCCCCGTCCTTCATAACATAATCCTTACCTTCGCTGCGGACCAGGCCCTTTTCCTTGCAGGCAGCCATGCTTCCCAGCTCAGCCAGTGTTTCAAAAGGAACAATTTCCGCGCGGATAAATCCTTTTTCAAAGTCGGTATGGATTTTTCCGGCAGCCTGCGGGGCTTTTGTACCCTGGACAATCGTCCACGCGCGGCATTCATCTTCTCCGGCTGTCAGGAATGAGATCAGCCCGAGCAGCCTGTAGCTTGCGGTAATAAGCCTGTCAAGGCCGCTCTGTCCGATCCCTAGCTCCTCCAGAAATTCCTTCTTTTCTTCAGGCCCCATGGACGCGATATCCTGTTCAATGGCTGCCGATATTACAATAACACCGGCGTTTTCCGCTGCGGCAAGTTTGCGTACCTGGTTTACATATTCAATTTCATTCTCATTCTTTCCGAGATCTTCTTCCGCGATATTGGCGGCATAGATCACGGGCTTGGATGTCAGCAGGAACCATCCGTTCATGATATTCTTCTCGTCTTCACTGCACTCAAGCGTACGCGCGGGTTTTCCGCTTTCCAGATGGGTATACAGCCGCTCTGCCAGTTCAGCTTCGGCGCCGGCTTTCTTGTCTCCGCCGCGGAAGCTTTTTTCAGCTTTGTCTTTTCTTTTCTGAACGGTATCCATATCAGCAAAGATAAGCTCAAGGTTGATGGTTTCAATATCCCTCACAGGATTGACTGATCCTTCCACATGAATAATGTTGTCATCCTCAAAACAGCGTACCACATGGACAATCGCGTCAACTTCACGGATATGAGAAAGGAATTTGTTTCCCAGGCCTTCTCCGCGGCTCGCGCCTTTGACCAGGCCGGCAATATCAACAAATTCAATTGTTGTAGGTGTCACTTTCTTGGGATGGTACATCTCCGCGAGCACATCGAGCCTGTGATCCGGTACAAGTACGACGCCCGTGTTCGGTTCAATCGTACAGAACGGATAGTTTTCCGCCTGCGCGCCTGCATTTGTAATCGCGTTGAACAATGTGCTCTTCCCTACGTTGGGAAGGCCGACAACCCCAAGCTTCATCTGCTATATTCCCTCCTGCGTCTGTTCGGGTACAGTGTATTCCAGCAGAAAATTATATCCGCGGGGGCATTATCAGTCAAGCTTTCCAAACCGGAAGTGATATGGTAAAATACCTTTATCTGATTATGGAGGATGTAGTATGTCGGTCATTCAAAGCGCACTTCTCGGCCTGATTCAGGGACTGGGAGAGTTCCTTCCCGTTTCGTCCAGCGGCCATCTTCTTCTGGCCAGGATTTTGTTTGGAATCCAGACCGAATCCCCTGCAATGAAAATGCTCGATATCCTGCTTCATGTAGGTACCCTGCTTCCTGTTATCATCGTTTTCCGCAGGGAATGGATGGATATGATCCTTCACCCTTTCCGCAACAAGACGCTTCTCCTGCTTGTTATCGCTTCGCTTCCGACGCTTGCCGTCTATTTTGCAGCCAGGAAGCTGTTCCCGCAGGTAAACGGTTTCTCCGTGTTTGACAGCGGTTGGTTCCTTGGGTCTTCATTCCTGATTACCGCGTTATTCCTGCTGCTCTGTGACAGGCTGGTTGCCGGCACCTCTTCGAAAAAGGGCGGACGTGTCGGAATTCTTCAGGCCGTTGTCATGGGTTTTTTCCAGGGTATTGGAATGATCCCCGGGGTATCCAGAAGCGGCTCCACAATACTGGGCGGCGTTTCCACCGGTCTCAGCAAAACCACTGCGGCCAGGTTTTCCTTCATGATGAGTGCGCCTGCCATCCTCGGTTCCATGCTGATGGAAGGCAAGGATGCCATTGAACTCGGATATTATAAGGAAATCCATCTGGTTCCCGCGCTGGCCGGTATTCTTGTTGCCGCGGCAGTCGGATATTTCGCGATCCGTTTTATGCTCAGGATCATTTCCCGTGTGCCGCTCTCCTGGTTCGGTCTGTATCTCGCGGTCATCGGTATTGCCTATCTGCTTCTGCAGTTCACCGGCAGTTCCCTTGTGCCGGCTTTTGCCGTTCCGGTATCCCTGCCGGCCGTATGACCTTTTCCGCAGATATGTTGCATTGTTTTCCTATTCAGAAATACAGAGGTGAAAAGCTTTGAAAAAATGGACAGCACTGCTGCTTTCACTTCTTTTGGTTTTCTCCATGGCTGTATCTGCTTCAGCCGCTAAAAAGAAGTCCGATCCCGAACCCACCGACCGGATCCCGGAACCCACCCTTTCCCCCAGCGCTCCCGATTACGATCCCGAACATCCTGAAGACCTGAGTCCGGACCAGCTTTATGCTTTGTCCGCTGTCCTGATGACCCAGGATAAAGGTGAAGTAATTTTCGAAAAGGATGCTGATACGATCCGGTATCCTGCTTCGATGACAAAAATGCTTACGGTTCTGCTCGGAATCATGTTTGTGGACGATCTTGAGCAGACCGTTACTGTATCGGAAACAGCCGTCAACGTCCCTTCGGATTCATCCACCATGAATCTGAAGGCGGGTGAGGAAATCCGCTTCATTGATGTGCTGTACGGCACCATGATGCTCTCCGCGAATGACGGCGCCAACGTGATCGCTGAGACGGTTTCCGGGGATATTTCCCGTTTTGTCGATCTGATGAACCAGTCCGCATACAATCTGAACTGTTTTAACACTCATTTTGTCAATCCGCACGGATATCACGACGACAACCATTATTCCACAGCCAGGGATATGGCAGTCATTGCCCGGGAAGCAATGAAAAATGAAACCTTCCGGGAAATTGCCCGCTGTACTTCATACAGAATCCCCCGCACCAACAAACAGCGTGCCAGGAATGTTACGACAAAATCTGAATATATGCTGAACGGCTCAGAGGAAAAGCCGAACAAGTATTATTATGAATACGCTTCCGGAATCAAAACCGGTTCGCATTCACATTCAGGTTACTGTTTTGCGGGTGCCGCTTCGAAAGACAACGTGGATCTCATTTCTGTCGTAATGTTTACCGGCAATCGTGCCCGCTGGGCTGATACCATCAAACTGATGAATTACGGCTTCAGTCAGTATATGTGTGTTACACCGGCCGATCTTTACAATATGCATCCGATTAAGCTCGAAGCCAGAAACTATTCTCTCTCCGACACGAACCTCGGGCAGGTGGATCTTATCTGTTCCCTTAAATCCGGAGGGGAGCAGCCCCGGATCATCGCGACCAAATCCGAAGTGGAACGAATGGCTTCCAAGCTCGATGTTATCGCTGATATTGACTATATCCGTGATGCGGAAGCCCCGATCATGGCCGGTGAAACCATGGCAACCATGGTTTATCACGGCGAAGGCGGAGTTGATACTGTTTACGAGCTGAAGGCTGCCCGTACCATTGAGCAGCGTGAAAATGCGCCCAAAACACTGGAACAGATCATTAATGAGACATATGCTGATCCGAATCCTTTTCCGCCTTTCGGTTTTGAGCTTGCTGTAATCTTCTTCGGTCCTCCTCTGCTGCTGATCGGAATTGTTTTCATTCTGATCCGTCACCGCAGAAAAAAAGGAGCGCGTCAGATGCGTGCTCCCAGGCCCGTTAACAGGTATGTAAAATAATCAGGCGTTATCCGTCCGTTTTGCCGGAAGCATAACTGTAAATGTGGTTCCGCAGCCCGGCTTGGACCGTACCCTGATCCTTCCGTTGTGCGCGACGACGATGATCCGCGCGATGCTCAGGCCGAGCCCATGGCCGCCTGTCTCTTTCTTTCTGGCCTTGTCACTCCGGTAAAACCGGTCAAAGATCTTAGGAAGATCCTCTTCTGAAATGCCCTGTCCCTCATCCTTTACGGATATATCGCAGCCGCCTTCCTGGTTTCTGTTGCAGGACAGCGTGATGGTAGTCCCGGGTTCCGAGTATTTCACCGCGTTATCGCACAGAATCCGGATAACCTGTTTCAGCATATTCCGGTCAGCCTCAATCGTCATCTCTGTCAGCTGCTGGATATCAAACTGATACTCTGTATGGACCATCATCTCCTCTTTCCGGATTTCACGGATCAGTTCCGTCGGATCGAAAGAGGAGATTTCCATCATCAGGGTTTTTTTATCGTGTCTTGCAAGGAACAGCAGGCTTTCAACCAGTTCCTTCATTCCTTCCGTTTCCTGGGAAATCGCCGTAATTCCTTCATCAAGAACCTCAGGATCATCCTTTCCCCATCTTTTAAGCATGTCGGTATATCCGCGGATAACGGAAATCGGTGTTCTCAGCTCATGGCTTGCGTCTGATACAAACTGCTTCTGGCTGTTGTAGCTTCTTTCAATCCGGTCAAGCATCTTGTTGATGACCATTGCAAGGTCTTTCAGTTCGTTCTTTGTTCCGGCGATATTGATCCTGTTGGAAAGATTGCTGTCGGACAATGTCTCAGCCATGGAAGCGATGTCATGGATCGGGGCAAGTACCCGCTTGTTCAGCCGCTGGTTATGCCGAAAAAAATACAGCATCCGGAATATATCACACAGGAGCACGCCTGCCATTACCACGCTCCAGAAGTAGATCAGGTCAATGATGCTCAGGCTCACCAGCCAGAAACGCCCGTCACGGGACAGATGGTAAAACTGGATTTCTTTTCTGCTGAACACTTTTTTGAAGAAAACCGACGCCTGCTGTCCGATGCCGGAAAAAAATTCTTTTTCCGGTTCCTGGTCCGCCGCTGTAACTGTAAGGTACCCGCTTCTGATTGTTTTCTGCGCTTCATCAGGCGCGTCCGGAATTACAGCGTTCAGTTCCCGGGAAACGGGCAGGCTGATACTTGCGCACAGCAGAATGGTCAGCAGCAGGGCGACAGGAATAAAGCTTCTGAAAAGCTGTACGCAGTAATGCAGGGCAATTCGGAATGTCAGTGAGAGCCTGATCCGGCTCAGCCCGCCGTGGAGGCTGCCGCTCATTTTGTTGGCAATCACAAGGTCCCGCGTGTTTTCCCTGCCCTGGCCGCCTTTCCTTTTTTCTTTAAGTTTCTTCTTCATATTCAAACAGATATCCTACGGATCTTATGGTATGGATTGTTTTGATGCCGTACTGGTCGTCTATCTTGTGTCTGATATACCGGATATATACATCCACAATATTGGAATCTCCGATATAATCGTATCCCCAGACCTCATTCATCAGCTGGTCCCTGGTAACTGCTGTTCCGCGGTGTTCCATCAGATATCTGAGCGTATCAAATTCCTTTCGGGTCAGGGAAACCTGGTCTCCTTTTACATGCACCTGCCAGGAAGCTGTATCTATACTGACGCATCCCGCGGTCAGTACATGTTCCTCACTGATCTGCTTCACCGCGTCCTTTGCCCTGTGTTTTTTCAGTGCCACTCGGATTCGGGCAAGCAGTTCCTCAATCGCGAACGGTTTTGTCATGTAGTCGTCCGCGCCCATATCCAGCCCCATAACCTTGTCGGATACATCATCCTTGGCCGTCAGCATGATAATCGGCATATCGCTGCTATGGCGAAGCCTTCTGCATACTTCGATCCCGCTCAGTTCAGGCAGCATCAGGTCAAGGATCAGAAGGTCAGGATCATTCTCCAGCGCTGTTTCCAGTCCGCTTCTGCCGTCAAAGGCAGTCAGCACA
>JAEEGL010849650.1_pt1 | contig 15667 bp, 13 predicted proteins | sample 9134231 | NCBI WGS metagenome assembly JAEEGL01 (sample SAMN16246548, study PRJNA631951) | gut metagenome | biome: gut microbiome; feature: rumen; material: fiber-attached | host: Bos | place: Iran: Karaj | collected 2018-10
TCGAGTACATGCGCGACGCGAAGGCCGTGCACCGCTGCTTCGAACCCGATTCCCTGCGCGCCGACCTCGAGGACAGCCTGAAACGGCTGGACACCGACTATGTCGACGTCTACATCGTGCACCGTCAGCCCGCGGTCTAGGAGGTCGCGCCGATCATGGACACCATGCTCTCCCTGAAAAAGGAGGGCAAGATCCGCGCCATCGGCATCTCCAACGGCACGCCGGCGCATCTGCGCGAATACCTTAAATACGGACAGGTCGACCTCGTGCAGGAGCCGCTTTCCCTGCTGACCCGCGAACGCCTCGCCGAATACGTCCCGCTGTGCGCCGAAAACGGCGTCACCTTCCAGACCTACAAGGCGCTGGAGGAAGGCGCGCTGACCGGCAAGATCCCGGCGGACTTCGTCCTGCAGCCCGGCGACGTGCGCAACGCCGTGCCGTGGCTCAAGCCCGAGATCTATCCGCGCGTCTACATGATGCTCGAAAGCTTCAAGCCTCTGTGCGAGAAATACGGCTGCTCCGCCGCCGTGCTGACCCTTGCCTGGCTGCGCGCGCAGAGCGCGTGCATCAACCTCCTCGTCGGCTCGCGCCGCGTCGCCACGCTGGAGGATACGCTGAAGGTTCTCGACGTGAAGCTTTCTCCCGAGGACTGCGCCTTCATGCTCGCCAAGGCGGAAGCACTGAACGCATAAATATAAGACAGATACAGAGAGAGGAAAAGGATCATGCCGTATCCGTATTTTGACAGGACCCAAAGCGCCGCTTATGTCTACGGCTCCGACCCGAGGAAGGTGCTGCCGCTGATCGCCGCGCGCTTCATGGGCGACAACCCCGAAATGCCCTTCATCCTGCGCACCTTCGACCGCACCGGCATCGCCGCGAACGAGGGCGGCCAGTATCTGTTCGACTTCAGCGCGCGCTTTCCGGACGCCCCCGAGGGAAGCTACGCCTACGCCGTCGGCGATCTTTACTGTCCGGCCGCGAAGGGCTCGAACTTCACCGTCGGCTGCGAGGGCCCGGTCAAGATCTGGCTCGGCGGCGAATGCGTCTTTACCTCCGGCGGCCCGATGGAGGGAAATCCCGACCAGCGCGTGCCCTTCCACACCGAGCTGCGCGCCGGGTTCAACCGCTTCGTGATCCGCTGCGAGTGCACGTCCATCGGCTTCGGCTGCCGCCTTGCCAACGCCATGCCGCAGTGGGAGCCGTGCAATTACGTCCTGCCCTTTGCTTCCCGCAGAGGCGAGGCGGGCTTTGCCTTCACCGCGCCGTCCGAGAACGGCGGTCTGGCCGAGGATCCGGCGGTCTGGGGCGAGGACGAGGCTGCCTGCGGCGTGCCCTTCTATCCCGCTCCCGAACGCGAACGCGAATGCTTCGCGGACAAAACAGGCTTCTATTACATATATACCTCGCTCGAGCTTTCCGAGACCGCCACGGCGGAGTTCCGGACCGCGTACCCCTTCTGGATCGACCGCGCGCCGGGCGAGCAATATAAGACCCTGATGCGCGGCGCGCATGAGATGCTCCTGCGCGTCCCGGCGGGCACGGATCCGACCGGCGCGTTCGAGGTCTATGTGCCCGGCGACCGCGCGTCCTTCGATCTACCGGTGTCCGTCAAGGGCGAAGCAGGGAAATATCTGCTGCTCGGCCCGTTCGCGGAAGACGCGCTTCCCGCACAGGAGGAGATCTATGACTTCACGCGTCCCTTCGGCGGCGCGGAAGGGCCGGTCTACTGGCAAAGCGCGTACAAAAACGTCGTACTGCGGCCCTATGTGGAATCCGCGCTCTACGGGCGCTGGACCTATCCGCTGGGCGTGACGCTCTACGGCCTTCTGCGCGCCGGACAGTGGCTCGGCAGGCCCGAATACTGCGAATACGTGCGCGCGCACGTGGCGCAGGTCGTGGATATCCACGGCTACGCGCTCTACGATAAGGAAAAATACGGCTTCCCCGGCGTGAACCAGCAGGCCGCATGGCTCGACGCGCTCGACGACTGCGGCTCCTTCGGCTCGCTGATGCTCGAATGCGGCAAGTCCTATCCGCATCCGCGCGCCCGCGCGGTCGCGGACAAGGTCGCCGACTACATGCGCTTCGAGCAGCCGCGCGTCGAGGACGGCGCGTACAAGCGCCGCGACGAGAGCATGTGGGCGGACGACATGTACATGTCCGTGCCTTTCCTGACGCGCTACGCGCTCCTTTCCGGCGACCGCGGCTTTTTCGACGAGGCGGCGAACCAGCTCCTGCTTTTCAAAAAGCACCTGTTCATGGAGGACAAAAACCTCATGTCCCACATGAAGAGCCTGCGCCACGGGAAGAAAAACGAGATCCCCTGGTGCCGCGGGAACGGCTGGGTCATGTTCTCGCTCTCCGAGCTTCTGGCCGCCCTTCCCGGGGACCATGAAAAGCGCCCGGCGCTGATCGCCTTCTACAACGACCTCGTGCGCGGCTATCTCGCCGTGCAGGATCCCTGCGGGCTCTGGCACCAGATCCTCGACGATCCGGAGTCCTATCTCGAATCCTCGGCGACCGCCATGTTCGTCTGCGCCTTCTCGCGCGGCGTCGTCGAGGGCTATATGGAGCCCGGGCTGCAGGACGCGGCCATCGAAGCGGCGCAGCGCGCATGGAAAGCGCTGACCGAATACATCATCGACCGCGGCGGCAACATCTACGGCGTGTGCCGCGGCTCGAGCTTCTCTTTCTCACGCCATTACTACCGCTCCCTCTCGTGGAATTACAACGACACGCACGGCACGGGCATCATCATGCTCGCGGGCGTGGAGCTTGTAAAGATGCAGGAGTATCTGAAATAAAAGGAAGGATCACCTATGTTACAGGATATTGCGCCGCGCAAATATGACATCACCTGGGAAAAGCGCGAGATCACGCCGGAGGACTATCTTCTGGTCTACGACGGCAGCACCGCGCTCCTGATCGACGGCGAGGACGGCGCCCCCGCGCGTCTTCCGAAGGCGAAGGAGCTCGCGACGAGCTACGACGGCAAGATCTACTACGGCTTCCGCATCGACGATCTGCATTTCTTCGTCGCCTACGATTCGATCCGCGCGCCCGAGGGCATGCGCTATCATCCCGTCCGCGAATTTCTCGATTTCGATCCCGCCTGGCACGGCTACGCCGGGATGACGGGCGTGCAGCTTTACCGCTGGTACAACGCCAACGTCTATTGCGGCAAGTGCGGCAAGCCCATGGGCGACTCCAAGACCGAGCGCGCCCGCGTCTGCCCCGAATGCGGTTATACGGTCTATCCGCGCATCAACCCGGCCTGCATCATCGGCCTGCTCGACGGCAAGGGGAACATCGTCGTGACCAAGTACGCCGGTAACGCCGGCGCGCGCTATTACGCACTGATCGCGGGCTTCGTCGAGACCGGCGAGACCTTCGAGGACTGCGTGCGCCGCGAGGTAAGGGAGGAGGTCGGCCTGAAGGTCAAGGGCATCCGCTATTACAAGAGCCAGCCCTGGAGCCTGACCGACACGCTGCTTGCCGGCTTCTACTGCTATCTCGACGGCGACGGCGAGATCAAAATGGACGAGGGCGAGCTGTCCGTCGCCCGCTGGATCTCCCGCGAAGAGCTCGATATGAATTACCACAGCCCCGCGCTGACCTACGAGATGCTGCGCGAATTCTCGCTGGGCAATCAGAACTGAAGACTGCCCCGCCTTCCCCTTCTTCTTTTCACCAATCCACAATTCCGGAGCACAAACATGCCGAAACCATTTACGGGAAAAAAGACGCGGATGGATCTGACGAAAGGTCCGATCTTTTCCACGCTCCTGCGCTTTTCCCTGCCGATCTTCCTCGGCTGCATCGTGACGCAGCTTTACAATGTCGCGGATTCGGTCGTCGTCGGGCAGTTCGTCGGCTCGGACGCGCTGGCCGCCGTGTCGGCCTCCGGGCCGGTGCAGAACATCATCAACATGTTCCTCATCGGCCTGTCCTCCGGCTCGAACGTGGTCATCGCCCAGCGCGCCGGCGCGCATGACGACGACGCCCTGCAGAACGCCGTCTCAACGGTCGCGGCGCTGACGCTGTCCGCGGCGATCCTCATCACGGGCGTCGGACTTGTGCTTTCGCGGCCGCTTCTGAACCTGATGCAGACGCCGGAAAACATCTATGCCGACGCGGTCAGCTACCTGACCATCATCTTCATCGGCGCGGCGGGGAACCTGATCTACAACATGGGCTCCGGCGCGCTGCGCGGCATGGGCGACTCGGTCTGGCCCTTCCTGTTCCTGACCTTCTGCTCGCTGCTCAACCTCGTGCTCGATCTGGCCGCGGTCGTCTGGCTCGGCCTCGGCGTGCGCGGCGCGGCGGCGGCGACGGCGCTTTCGCAGTTCATCTCCGGCGCGGGCATCCTCTGGCGGCTCAACCACGGCGGCTACCCGGTGCGCGTGAGGCTGCGCACGATGCGCTTTGACCGGCATGAGACGCGGCAGATCGTGGCCATCGGCCTGCCCGCGGCGATCCAGAACATCGGAAACTCCGTGGCGGCCGTGTGCATCCAGAGCTTCAACAACGGTTTCGGCTCGGACTTCGTGGCGGGCAACGCCATCGTCACGAAGATCGACGACTTCTCCTATATCCCCACGACGGCTTTGAGCACCGCGGTGGCGACCTATGTCGGGCAGAACATCGCGGCGCTGGAGATGGATCGCGTGAAAAAGGGCATCAACTATACGATCTATACGCTCGTCGCGGTCGGCTGCGCGATGTGCGGCATCCTCATCGCGCTGCGGCACGTGCTGCCCTACGGCTTCACGCAGAATGTCCGCGTGGCCGGGATCGCGGCGCAGGGCCTTCTGGTTCTGGCCTTCGTCTCCACCTTCCACGGCATAGACCGCTGCCTTGTCAACGCCATGCGCGGCGCGGGCAAGAGCGTCGTGCCGATGATCACGGCGCAGTTCGGCGCGTTCTCGCGCATCCCGCTGGCCTATTTCCTGGCCGTGCGCACCGGCAATTACATGGGCATCTTCTATGCCCTGCTCATCGCCTCGGCCCTGCGCACGATCGCCATCGCGGTGTATTACTGCTTCGGCGGCTGGAAAAATGCGGTCGAACAGTTCCGGGAGCGCCGCGGCATACCGGCGGAAAAGGATGAAAACACGGCGGAATAGCCGCTTATACCCCGGGAAAAGTGTAAAAAACCGAGCAAAATCAGAATAAAATACCCTGTTTTGTATCTTTATTCTAATCCCGCCAAAAAGTTTCTGTCCAAGTTGCCGAAATTCAAAAAGTTCCGATTTCCGCTTTCTTTTTCTGCATGGATGCGTTATAATCAAAGAACATTCCCGCAGAGGCCGCGGACTTATCCATAGACCCCTGCCCGCGCTTTTCTCTTTTGGCGCGGCGCGGCGTCAAAATCGCGGATTTTTCAGGACGCAAAAGAAATTGAAAAAAATTTGCCGGACCGTATTGAAAAATCCACAATTTTGTATTATGATAAGACTATCAAATTTTGCATGTTGACCCAATGCGCGGCGTTTTCACCCTGTGAAGGCTCCTTTTGCATAGAGTCTTGTGCGAAGCGTCCCCCTGCGGTATGTCCAAGATCACCCGGAGAGCCGTCAGCGCCCGACCGGAAGACAAAAAGGAGAATGAAAGATGACAAGAAGAACGCTCGGTTATTTCAATTACGTCTTAGCATTCTTGATGATTGCTCTGTTCGTATTACAGCTCCTCCCGTTTATCCATTATGTGGATGCCGAAGGCGCGGAGAAATCCGTTTCCCTCCTCGGCTATGTCGTAACGCCGTATGAATACAAAGCCATGGACGCCGCGATGAAGGAAGTGATCCCGGACTTCCATACCGGCTATGCCATGTTTACCGGCGCTGTCGTCCCGCTTCTTGCCGTTCTCGGCGCCGTGCTGCTTCTCCGCAAGAAGACCCTCGGCGTTCTGATCTATGCCGTGGCCTGGGGCGTGCTTGCGCTGCTGGGCTATGTGCTCAATCCGTTCGCCTATCAGGGCGGCGGGATGTTCGTCGTGCATCTGATCGTGGTCATCCTTGAGCTTGCGCTCGCGCTGTTCTGCCTGATCACCTATCTGAAGATGCCGAAATACGTCGACAACGACAAGGAAGAAGTCTTCGAGATCGATCCGCGCGCGGCTGCCAAGATCGCCAGCGTGGCGAAGGCCGCCCAGAAGAACGACGTTCGTACCCTCCTCGACTATGCCGTGAGCAAGGATAAGTCCATCCGCCTCAAGGCTGTCGAAGCGCTGGGCAGCACCGGCGGCGACGAAGGCGCGTTCAACCTCCTCGTTCCGATGCTCCGCAATGCCGACGTCGAATGCCGTACCGCGGCTGCCGAATCCCTCGGCAGACTGGGCGACGCCCGCGCGCTGGCCTTCATCTATGACCGCCTCGAGCGCGAAGAGGTCGACTCCGTCCGCGAAGTCCTGCTCGACTCCATGGCGAAGCTCCATGAGGCCCGCGCCGACTAAGCGTTTTTGCAAAGTATTCCCCGGAAGTTCAGAAGCTTCCGGGGAATTTTTATCCTGTGAAAGATCTGTGAGGTGAAAGATCATGACGATCCGTTTGAGTGAAGAGAACTTCGAAAGCGAAGTCCTGCATTCCGATAAGCCGATCCTTGTCGATTTCTGGGCCAGATGGTGCGCCCCGTGCCGCATGCTCGCGCCGATTTTGGAGGAGCTGGAGGCCGAACGGCCTGAGCTTCGCATCGGCAAGGTGGACATCGACATGTGGCCGATGCTCGCCATGCGCTATTCGGTCAGCGCGATCCCGCTGCTGATCTGGTTCAAAAACGGCGAGCCCGCCGGTCAGACACTCGGGCTTGTCAGCAAGAAAGAGATCGAGGCCATGCTCGACGCATAAACAAAATCGCCGGACCCCGAAACGGATCCGGCGAAATGCCGTTTAATTCCCTGTAAAGGAGGAGGTGAGCCCATGCGCAGGGCGCATCCTGCCGATTATGTCGTCGCGGCGCTGGCGCTTTGCGCGCTGGCGTTTTTCCTCGTGCACTATCTCGGCGCTTCGTCGCAGATCCGCACGTCCTCGCTGGACGCGGCAGTCGTGCGCTCGGGCCCCGGCGGCGTATGGGAAAAGCTCGACGCCGTGCTCGGCCTTTCGGCGCCGGACGGCGCGGAGGAGCGGCTCGACCTCAACCGCGCGAGCGCCGACGAGCTTGCCGCACTCCCCGGCATCGGGGAGACGCTGAGCGTGCGCATCGTGGAATACCGTCGGTACAATGGCGATTTTGCCGCGCTGGAGGAGCTGGAAGCCGTGACCGGGATCGGCCCGCAGCTTGTAAGATCCCTCTCCGAATATCTTTATGTCGCGGATCCCGGCGCGGCGGGATAATTGAAGATGTCCGAGCGCAGCAGTGCCAGAAGGATGCCGCGCGCTTCCTCGCGCGTGCGCGCCATATCCCCGCCCTCGATATGCGCCTCGCCGATCAGGCCCAAAAGCCCGTAGCAGAAGAACCACGTCGTGCGGCGCAGGCCGTATTTCGGATAGACCGGGATCTTTTCCTCCTCGATCAGGCGCTGCGTCGTCTCCAGGATGCATTTGGACAGCGCGAAATGCAGGTAGGGGCTTTCCCCGAGTGCGATCTCCCGGAACGAGCCCGCCGTGTCGAAATACAGATCGATCATGGACTCAAAAAGGTTTGCGCAGCTGGAAAACGGCTCTTTTTCCGGGTTGTTCTGCGCCTGGAGCTCGGCAAAACGGCTTCGCGCCTTCCCGGCATACTCCCGGAAAAGATCGGCAAGCAGCTCGTATTTGTCCCCGTAATGCGTATAGAAGGTGATGCGTGTGATCGAGGACTGCGCACAGATATCCTTGACCGTGATCTGCTCAAAGCTCGTTTGTGCCAGAAGCTCGGCCAGCGCCGTCTTCAGTCTCTGTTTGGTTTTCCGGATGCGTTTGTCTTCCGCCATAGGCCGCCTCAATGATCCGCCGCGGGAAAAATCCCCAAAATTAACAGTTGAAACCTCTGCGCAAACATGGTACAATGTATTGCGCACTTATTATAGCACGAGTATAAATAATTATCAATCCGCATTTGGAGGTTTTTTATGGCCGATTACATCCTCAGCACCGATTCCCCGCTGGACCTCGACGTCCCGCATCTGAAAAAGCGCAATATCGAATTTGTCTGCTTCCATTATTATCTCAACGGCAAGCCCTATCTGGACGACATGGGCCAGACGGTTTCTCTGGAGGATTTCTACAAAGCGATGACGGAAGGCGCGGACACGAAGACCTCGCAGGTCAACGTGGACGAGTACATCAACTATTTCACGCCGTATCTCGAGCAGGGCAAGGACGTTCTGCACGTCTGCCTCTCCTCCGGTCTTTCCGGCTCCTACAGCAACGCCTGCATCGCGCGCGACGAGCTGCGCGAGAAATTCCCGGACCGCAGGCTGAAGATCGTCGATTCCCTCGGTGCGTCCTCGGGCTTCGGCCTGATCCTGGAGACGCTCGCCGACCTGCGCGATCAGGGCATGAGCTTCGACGATCTGTTCATCTGGGCGGAAAACCACGTGCTGGAGATGCACCACTGGTTCTTCTCCACCGACCTGACCTTCTACATCAAGGGCGGGCGCGTTTCCAAGGTCTCCGGCTGGTTCGGCACGGTCCTGCACATCTGCCCGCTGCTGAACATGAACTACGAGGGCAAGCTCATCCCGCGCGAGAAGATCCGCACGAAGGAGCGCGTGATCCGGCAGATCGTGGACAAGATGGAAGAAAACGCCGTGGACGGCCTGAACTATTCCGGCAAATGCTTCATTTCCCATTCCAACTGTCCGAAGGACGCGCAGGCGGTCGCCGACCTCGTCAGCGCGCGCTTCAAGCATCTCGCCGCGCCGATCAAGATCAACAACATCGGCACCATCATCGGCAGTCATGCGGGCCCCGGCACCGTGGCGCTGTTCTTCTGGGGCGGCCGACGCTGCGACTAGGCGCAATGATCAGTCTGTAAAAAGGAAAGATTGAGGAAGAATCTATGAACATCAAGATCACAACGGACAGCACCTGCGATCTGTCCCCGGAGCTCATTGCCGTCAACGACATCGGCGTCACGCCGCTGGCTGTCGAGATGGGCGGAAAGAATTACCATGACGGCGTGGACATCACGCCTGCCGACATCTTCGCGCATGTGGACGCGGGCGGCGCGCTTTGCTCGACCGCCGCGGTCAACGCGGAGGGATACGCGGCGTTTCTCAAGCCCTACGCCGACGCCTACGACGCGGTCGTACATATCAACCTCGGCTCCGCCTTCTCCTCCTGCTATCAGAACGCCTGCATCGCCGCCGAGCAGTTTGACAACGTCTTCGTCATCGATTCGCAGAACCTGTCCACCGGACAGGGCCATGTCGTCCTGGAGGCCTGCCGCATGGCGCCGTCCTGCGAAACCATGGACGACGTGAAGGCGATGTGCGAAGATCTGCGCGAGCTGACGGAGCGCGTGGAAGCGAGCTTCCTGCTCGACCGCCTCGACTATATGGCGAAGGGCGGCCGCTGCTCCTCCGTCGCCGCGCTGGGCGCGAACCTTCTGAAGCTCAAGCCCTGCATCGAGGTCTATCAGGGCAAGATGCGCGTGTGCAAAAAATACCGCGGCAATTACGGCAAATGCCTGGCCGCCTATGCCCTCGACCGGCTCAAGGACCGCGACGACATCATCCGCGACCGGCTGTTCATCACCTATACCCCGGTGACCGACCGGCAGCTGCAGGACGTGGTGGACGCGGTCGCGCAGTGCGAGCCCTTCCGAAACGTCTACCAGACGCATGCGGGCTGCACGATCTCCTGTCACTGCGGCCCCGGCACGCTCGGCGTGCTGTTCATCCGCAAAAAACAGGCCTGATCAAGGCTTTTCCTTCTTTGTCATGTCCTCGGCGGCCGCGTATGCGGCCGTCGTTTTCTTTTTCCGCGCGCGGCGCGCGGATTTGACAAAGGCTGCATATTTGCCGTATAATAGAATAAAATTTCAGAGAAAGCAAGGAATCCGGAAGTGAAAACCAGCTCCAAGGACTTGACACAGGGCAATATCACAAAACAGCTTCTGCTGTTCGCGCTGCCGATCCTGATCGGCCAGATCTTTCAGAACCTTTACAACAGCGTCGACTCCATCGTGGTCGGGCAGGCCGTCGGCACGACGGCGCTCGCCGCGGTATCGGCAAGCTCGGACATCTCCCAGCTCCTGATCGGCTTCTTCACGGGCCTGTCCACCGGCGCGGGCGTGCTGTTTTCGCGCTTCTTCGGCGCGAAGGACCAGAAGAACCTGCACGATTCGATCCATACGGCCATCACCTTCTCGCTGATGATCGGCGTCGGCATCGCGGCGGTCGGCATCATCTTCTCGCCGGGCCTGCTGCGCATCGTCAACTGCCCGGAAGACGTGTATCTGGAGGCGCTGCAGTATCTGCGCATCTATCTCGTCGGCATCCTCTTCACCGCCATTTACAACGTCGGCGCGGGCGTGCTGCGCGCGGTCGGCGATTCGCGCACGCCGTTCGTCTATCTCGTCATCTCCTCGGTGTGCAATATCATCCTGGATATCGTGCTGGTCGCGTGGCTGCGCATGGGCGTTTCCGGCGCGGCGCTCGCGACGATCATCTCCCAGTGCCTGTCCGTGACGCTCGTCTTCCGGCGCATGCTGATGACGCAGGATGTCTACAAGCTCGTGCCGAAGGATCTGAAGATCCACGGCGCGCTTCTCAAGGATATCCTCCGGCTCGGCCTTCCGGCCGCCGTGCAGGCCTGCCTGATCGGCCTGAGCAACGTGTTCATCCAGCGCTATATCAACTCCTTCGGCTCGGCGGCCATGGCGGGCATGGGCGCGGGCAAGAAGATCGACCGCTTCGTCGGCATGGTCGCGCAGTGCCTCGGCCTCGCGACAGCCACCTTCGTCAGCCAGAACATCGGCGCCGGACGGCGGGACCGCGCGTTCCGCGGCATCCGCATCGTGCTGCTGTTCTGCTTCGGCTATGTGCTGGTCGTGGGCAGCATCGTCTACGGCTTTGCCGACCCGCTCGTGCGTATCTTCACGCCGGATGAGGCCGCAGTCGCCTACGGCGTGTCCATGATCCACGTCATGATGCCCTTCTACTTCTGTCAGGCGCTCAACGCGGTCTTTGCCAACGCCGTGCGCGGCTTCGGCAAGAGCCTCGTCGTCATGATCTGCTCGGTCGTGGGCATGATCGGCTGCCGCCAGCTCTTCCTCGCCATCGCGATGGGCATCAGCTGGGACATCCGCATCCTGTATTTCAGCTTCCCGTTCGGCTGGATCTGTGCGTCCAGCGCCGTCATCATCTACTACTTCGTCGTCATCCGCCGCAAATACGCGGACGACGCAAAGCTCGCGAAAAACGCGTAAAGAATCCAAAAGCGCCGCCTTCAAAGCGGCGCTTTTTTACAGAAAGAGAGGAATGATCTTCATGCTTCGTGAAACAAAGATCGAAACAGGCTTCGTGCGCGGCCTGCCGGGCACCGACGCGCGCATCACCGTATACAAGGGCATCCCCTACGCCGCGCCGCCGGTCGGGAAAAACCGCTGGCGCGCGCCGCAGAGCGCCGAAAGCTGGGAAGGCGTGCGGGAGTGCTATACCTTCGGCCCGATCAACATGCAGCGCACGCCCGGCATAAACCCGGACGCGTTCTACAGCAAAGAATGGCATGTCGATCCCGCCGTGCCGATGAGCGAGGACAGCCTGTACCTGAACATCTGGACGCCCGCGAAGCGCACGGACGAGAAGCTGCCGGTCATGGTCTGGATCTTCGGCGGCGGCTTTCAGGAGGGCTACAGCTACGAGATGGAATTCGACGGCGAGCGCATCGCCTCGCGCGGCGTGATCCTCGTCTCCATCGGCTACCGCCTCAACGCCTTCGGCTTCCTCGCGCATCCCGACCTGACGCGGGAGGATCCCGAACATCCGACGAATTTCGGTCTGCTCGACCAGCTGTGCGCGTTCCGCTGGGTCAAGCGCAACATCGCGGCCTTCGGCGGCGACGGGGACAACATCACGATCTTCGGCCAGTCGGCCGGCGGCGACGCGGTGTACGCGCATCTGTGCTCGCCCGTCTCGCGCGGCGCGTTCCAGAAGGCCATCGTGCAGTCAAACGGCGCCTATACGTATGCCTATCCCAAGACCTTTTTGAGCCGCGTCCGCCTGACGCTGCCCGAAGCGGAGGAAAAGGGCGCGCGCTTCGTCAAAGACTTCCTCGGCGTCGACACGATCGAAGAAGCCCGCGCGCTCGACGCGGCGTTCATCGAACAAAAGCAGCTTGAGGCGGGACTCGGCGCGGTGCCAGTGGTCGATCATGTCTTCCTGATGGACGATATGCCGCGTTCGGTCATCAAAAACGAGATGAACGACGTGCCGTACCTGATCGGCAATACGACCGGCGAGTTCATGTTCGGCCCGGACGGCGATACGCCGGAGGAAGTGCTTGCCTGGGCGAAGGACAATTTCGGCGCGCGCGGCGAGGAATATTTCGAGATCGTCTCCCGGCAGGCGGAGAAGACGGGCGAAACGCTTAAGCAGGCCGCGGCGGGCTCCTCCTTCGAGCTCGGCGCGCAGCTCGCCGTCGAGACCATGGCGAAAAACGGCCGGACGCCGTACTACTACCGATTCGGCCCGACCGTGCCGGGCGACGACGCGGGCGCGTATCACTCCTGCGATCTGTGGTTCGAATTCGAAACGCTGATGCGCTGCTGGCGGCCGGTCGACGGCCATCACTTCGACCTTGCGCGGCGCATGTGCAATTACTGGACGAATTTCGCAAAGACCGGCGATCCCAACGGCGCCGACGCGGCGGGCCTTCCGATGCCCGTGTGGAAGCCGTTCACCGCGCAGGAGAAAAACGAGATCCGCTTCTTTGATGAGATCACGGTCTCGACCGAACAGTCGGAAAAGCGCCGCTTCCTGATCGATATCAACATCGGCGATATGCTCAAATAAGGCGGCTTTGATTTTACGTCCGGTTTTTTCCCTTTCCCTTGAATTTCCGGAAAAATGCGGTATACTTTAAGTAAGAAATCTTTACGGGAGGTTTTCATCCATGCGTTATAAACACATCAGAAGCGCAAACCTTGATGTCTCCGCCATCTCGGCAGGCTCCTGGCCGGCAGGCGACTGCGGCTACGGCCCCGTGACCGAAAAGGACTGCATCGAAGCGTTCCATGCCATGTTTGACGCCGGCGTCAACTGCATCGACACCGCGCCGGACTACGGCAACGGCCATTCCGAGATCGTGGTCGGCAAGGCGCTCAAGGGCCTCGACCGCTCCAAGATCATCCTCGCCACCAAGGTCGGCGCTTCCGCCTGCACGCTCAAGGCGCTGCGCACCGGCGGCGGCTACTGCCGCGACGGCCGCTATGAAGACGTCGTTTACGAGTGCGAGCAGTCCCTGCGCCGCCTCGGCACCGATTATATCGACTTCTACTTCGTCCATTGGCCGGATGTGGACACCCCCTTCTCCGAGACGATGGAGGCCATGAAGGCTCTGAAGCAACAGGGCAAGATCCGCTTCGTCGGCCTGTCCAACTTCAACCGCGCGCAGCTTCTCGAGTGCGAGAAGGTCTGCAAGATCGACGCCCTGCAGCCGCCGTATTCGATGGCGGTGCGCACGCAGGAGGAGCACCTGAAATGGTGCGTCGCCCGCGGCATCAGCACCTTCACCTACGGTTCCATGGGCGGCGGCATCCTGTCCGGCGCGTTCAAGGAGCCCCCGGGATATGAGCGCAGAGACCCGAGAAGCTACTTCTATCCGTTCTTCCGCGAGCCGGGCTTCAGTAAGGTCCGCAAGGTCGTAGACCTGCTCGAGGAGATGGGCAAGGAGATCGGCAAGCCGGCCATCCAGGTCGCGATCAACTGGCAGACCTCCCACGACTACGTCACCACCGCGCTGTGCGGCGTGCGTACCGCGGCGGAGGCCATCGAGGACGTCGGCGCGTTCGATTGGGAGATCACCCCCGAACAGATCAAGCGCATCGACGACGCGATCGCCCAGTATCTCGACTTCGACGGCGAAGACCGCAGAATGTAAGAGAAAAAACAGATTTATAAAGCGGCGATCCGGCGGCAACATGCCGCCGGATCGCTGTTTTTTTGTGAGGGTCTTTCCCGACAGAACGCGCATCTCCAAAGCCTTCCCTGCGTAAGGCCGCCGCACGGTATCCTGCGCGATGCGCAGGCAGCCGCGCCCGAAGCGCTTCTGCACCTCGCATGCGGCGGTGGATTTCCCGCTTCCCGAATTCCCGCGGATGACGATCAGCTTCGGCATGATACTTCTCCTTATAGAACAGACGCCGCGAAAAACGCGGCGTCTGAATCTGATTAAACTTCTGTTTTTTCCGACGACATGCGCGTCGGAAAAACCCCGCTCGGAATTTCAGTGTGCCGCGCAGCGACGCGCTGAAATTCAGCCTGCACAGGCAGCGCCTGTGCCTTTCGATCAAATGTCTGCATTTGATCGAGGACGCGAAGCGTCTTTATTTTGCGTAATCGACTGCTCTCGATTCTCTTACGACGCTGACCTTGATCTGGCCCGGATACTCGAGTTCTTCCTCGATCTTCTTGGCGAGATCATGCGCAAGGAGCGTGATGTTGTCGTCCGAGACCTGCTCGGGATTGACGATGATGCGGATCTCGCGGCCGGCCTGGATGGCATAGGACTTCTCGACGCCCGGGAACTCGTTGGCGAGCGCTTCCAGACGCTCCAGTCTCTTGATATACGCCTCGAGATTCTCGCGGCGCGCGCCCGGACGGGCGGCGGAGATGGCGTCCGCGGCCTGCACGATGCAGGCGATGGCGGTCTGCGCCTCGACGTCGCCGTGATGCGCCTCGATGGCGTGGATGACGTCGCGGCTCTCCTTGTATTTGCGCGCAAGATCGACGCCGATCTGCACATGGCTGCCCTCGATCTCGTGGTCGACGGCCTTGCCGATGTCATGCAGCAGGCCCGCGCGCTTGGCAAGCGTCACATCGAGCCCGAGCTCCGCGGCCAGCATGCCCGCGATATGGCTCACCTCGATGGAATGCTGCAGCACGTTCTGGCCGTAGCTCGTTCTGTAATGCATGCGGCCGAGCAGCTTGACCAGCTCGTTGTGCACGCCCTGCACGCCGGTCTCGAAGATGGCGCGCTCGCCCTCGGACTTGATGACCTCGTCCACCTCGCGGCGGGACTTCTCGATCATTTCCTCGATGCGGGCCGGATGGATGCGGCCGTCCACGATCAGCTTTTCGAGCGTCAGGCGCGCGATCTCGCGGCGCACCGGGTCGAAGCAGGAGAGCGTGATGGCCTCCGGGGTATCGTCGATGATCAGATCGACGCCGGTCATGGATTCGAGCGTGCGGATGTTGCGGCCCTCGCGGCCGATGATGCGGCCCTTCATTTCGTCGTTGGGCAGCGGAACGACGCTGATGGCGACCTCCGACACCTGGTCGGCGGCGCACTTCTGGATGGCAAGGGAGATGTACTCGCGGGCCTTCTTCTGCGCGTTCTCACGCAGCTCCTGGTCGATCTCGCGCAGCTTGATCGCCGCGGCGTGGCGGGCGTCTTCCTCGATGGACTTGATCAGGTACTCTTTGGCTTCATCGACGGACAATCCGGACAGACGCTCGAGCGTTTCCAGCTCGATCTTGTGGAGATTGGCGATCTCCGCGTTGCGCTCATCCGCTTCCTTCA
>JAEEGL012442574.1_pt1 | contig 15667 bp, 12 predicted proteins | sample 9134231 | NCBI WGS metagenome assembly JAEEGL01 (sample SAMN16246548, study PRJNA631951) | gut metagenome | biome: gut microbiome; feature: rumen; material: fiber-attached | host: Bos | place: Iran: Karaj | collected 2018-10
ATTGATGCATGCTCAGCAAAACTTGCAGGGCGGACTACAGAGCTACTAAATGAAAATGACATACGATGCGTAGCATCTATAAAAAGAGAAGAAATTGTCTTCTTCAAGCTAGCTTGGAAGAACAATTTCTTCTCTTTTTAATACGCTCGCAAAGCGAGCTATGTCATTTTCATAATTAAATGTACTTCACCCGTCCTGCTTCAGACAAAGCTTCGCATGCATCGTGAAAAAATGCTATGGAAACATTAGAAAATCGCATTTGCCATCTCAGACTCGCATGGGAAAGCCGGCTGCATCAGAAGCGCTTCATGGGTGCGAGTTTTGAAACGAAGAATTCTTATGGCGCTTATAAAAGGCCATGTAATCCCGGATTTGAGTGGCGAAAAAACCTTCTTGAACAAGCAAGAGGTCTCCGCGGGGGGAGTTACTGAGCAGGGCAGATGGCGAATGATTTATTGTCTGCGGAGGATCTCTGTGTAGGCGAGGATAAGGGGTGCAACACCCTTGGCTTCGTTCTCTACGACGGGCTCTGAGAAGTAGTACTCGAGAGAACCGTCACGGTGCTGAGCACCGCCAAGACCTGCTACGAGGCAGATTCCACCAAGTTTTGGTGAGCCGTCTTCATTACGGGATAAGTATTTCTCTGTGATTCCATCAAAGGCCTTCATGGCAACTTCCTCGAAACGCTTAGGAAGATATCCAAGGCGCACACCCTTTAAAAGACCATAAGCGATAAGTGCAGTGCCGGAGGTCTCAAGGTAGTTGCGGGAATCATCTTTTTTATCTACAACCTGATAGAACATACCACTTTCATCCTGGAAAGGAATAAGTGAGTTTGCCAGGTTTTCAAGCATTGTCTGGAGGTATCTGTACTCATAGTACATAGATTCATCCATTGCTTCAGCTGTGTCTACTAAAGCTACTGTAAACCAGCCAAGAGCTCGGAGCCAGAAGTTAGGGCTGCAGCCGGTTTCCTTGTCAGCCCAGTACATTTCACGGCTCTCGTCATAGCCATGGTAGTACAGACCAGTCTTTTCATCCTTCATAAGAGCTTCAACATTTTTGAACTGCTTGAAGGAATCAAGGCAGCCCTGCATTTTGTTGTAGCGTCTCTCATATTCCATGTAGAATGGCTGTGCCATGTACATGCCATCAAGCCATACCTGATATGGATAAATGTTCTTGTGCCAGAAATTGCCTGCATTTGTACGAGGCATCGTGTCAAGCTGAGCTCTTACGGTATCCATTGCCTTTCTGTATTTCTCTTTGCCTGTAAGATCATATAATTTGAACAGATTCTTGGATGGATTGATATTATCAAGATTGTATTCAGAAGTGCTGTAGGTCTTGATAGAACCATCTTCCTGAACAAACCACCCTACGAATTTATCAGCAAAATCAAGGTATTTCTGATCCCCTGTCATCTCATACAGTGACAGAACAGCAGTGATCATGCATCCGTCGATATAATTCCATTTGTTAGGTTTGCCGCTAAGGACGTTCTCGATGTTCCAGTAGGGGTGCTCAGCATCAGATTTCTCAAGAAGGAAATCTACATATTCGCTCAGCATCTTGAAGGTTTCTTCTCTTGTCATAATAACTCCATTCGTGATAGTTGTTTTAAACTTTTGGTTGTATATTTGCAAAAAAATGCTCAAATGTAAGTGCTTACATTTTAGCATATATAGCATTTTTATCCAATATGTATTTTTTTGAGCATTGAATAGCTAATAAAGCTAGGAAATACGGGCACTGTCTGATAAAATCAATTCTTGTAACGTGGTGTTTAAAAGTATTGTTAGGGAGATTTATAAATGTCATTTGAGGTAAAACATTTACAAAAGAAATTTGGAGAAAAGCAGGCGGTTGAAGACCTTTCATTTGAACTAAGGCAGCCGGGTGTATATGCCCTTCTTGGTACAAATGGAGCAGGCAAGTCAACATCAATTCGTATGATACTTGGAATTCTTGCCAAGGATCATGGCGAAGTTCTTTTAAATGGAGAAAATTTTGATACCCGCAAGGTCAATGTGGGATATCTTGCAGAGGAGAGAGGCCTTTATCCTAAATATCCTATAATGGATCAGCTCATGTATTTTGCAGCTCTTAAGGGACTCTCTGCAGATGTAGCAATGGACAGGATCAAGTACTGGGGAGACAGACTTAAGGTAACAGAATATCTTTTCCCTGAGAGGAAGCTTGGCAAAAAGTTTAAGCCAACTCTCGCTGAGCAGATGTCTAAAGGTAACCAGCAGAAGATCCAGCTGATGGCTGCTCTTATATCTGATCCGGAATTCCTTATCCTTGATGAGCCTCTTTCAGGTCTGGACCCGGTTAATACAGATCTTTTCAAGAGTGTTATCCATGAAGAAATTGATAAAAAGAAATATATCATTATGTCATCTCATCAGATGCCGGTCATTGAGGAGTTCTGTGAGGATATCACAATACTCACAAGAGGAAAAGCAGTAGTTTCCGGCAATCTCAATGAGATTAAGAAGTCCTATGGACGAGTAAACCTCTTTGTTAAGTGCGATGAAGATATATCTGATGATATCAGAACTCTTGGAATCAAGGTTATCAACGATACTCCTGCCGGAGTTCAGCTCAAGGTAAAAAATGAGTCTGAAGCCAGAAATCTGTTGAAGCAGTTATGTGATGAAAATAAAAACGTTGTAAGATTTGAATTACGCGAGCCTTCCCTTCACGAGATATTTGTTGAAAGTGTTGGTGCAGGTCAGGATGCAGATACTGAAGATACAGAAAGTGATAAGGCGGAGGGCACCATAAGTGAATAAAAGTGAATTCAGAGGCTTTAAGCAGGTCTTTATGTTTGAATTTATTACAGGCATTCAAAAGACAGGCTTTAAGGTCTTCGTTGCAATACTATGTGCAATGGCATTTTTTACAATGCCAATAATTCTGATAATAGGAAAAATAAAAGGCGATGATAATGCCGATAATGAAGCAATGAGATCAGCCATAGAAACTGTATATGTCTATGATGAGACAGGTTTATCCGTGAATTATGATCTTTTTGGCGATAAAGAGAAATATAAAGATGTTTCTTTTGTTACAGATAGTGAGATTTCTTATTCAGATGCTGTCGACAAGCTTAAAAACGAAAACGATCACTATAACCTTGTTGTAAAGTCAGAATATGACAGTGAGGATGGGTTTGATATCACGATTGTTCACTCATCTAAATCAGGGATAAGTGATAAGGAGCTTGAATATTTCGAGGAAGATTATCAGGAATTCTACAGACAGGAGGTGCTCAAGAACCTGAATGTCAGTAAAGAGGAGTATGAGTATCTTTCTGAGGAAATAAGCATTACTGTCATGAAGGCCAATGAGGATGGCTCTTTTTCTGAAGGCGGAAGCAGGATCAGTTATGATGATTATTTCATATTGATCGCAGGCCTTATGATTGTTTTCATGTTTATAAACATGTCAGTTGGTAATGTTGCAACTTCCATAGCAACTGAGAAATCATCAAGAGTTATTGAATATCTTTTGACAGGTACAAGGCCGCTTTCATTACTCTCCGGCAAAATTGCAGCAAGGCTTTTAGAGAGCGTGATAATGGCATTTGCAGCCTATTCAAGTTACTTTTTGTCACAGCTTGTTTGTATTTTCCTGATAGCGGGCGAGAAAACTTCTGAGAGCGTATCAGATAATGTGGTTGTGATCTCGTCAATGTGGGAGTCAATCACGTTTCCAAAGCTTGTTATTGTTGCATTATATTTTGTGGCAGGAATAGCTCTTTATACGATCATCGGAGCTTTGACAGGAGCAAGTGTTTCCAAACTTGAGGAGCTTCAGGATGCTTATAAGTTCTATAGTTTTATCATGATAATCTGCGTTTATGCAGATATGTTCCTGATAATAATGATGCTTAATGCAAGTGGCTTGGAAGCTTTTAAGAATTTCTGTACCATTTTCCCTCTGACCGGAGCTTTTCTGACCCCGGCGCTTATTCTTACCGGAAAAGTGGGAATGACTACAGGAATAATAGCTCTTGTAGTTCTTATAATCACAGCAGTTGTAGCCTTTGTACTGGCGGGGGCAGTTTATGAATCTATGCTTCTGTTCCAGGGAAAACGTATTAAGGCTAAAGACATAATAGCACTTATGAAAAAGCAGGTGATCGCATGAAAAACTGGCTTAAGATATGTAAATTTACTTTAAAGCAGGCAATCAGAGGAGCTAAATTTATTCCTTCTACAATCATTGTCGGATTAGTTATCTTTGTTGCTGTAATTGTTTCTAATTTTCTTCTTTCCGGGGCGATTGATAATGACTCTCCCATGGAAGAACTTGAAAAAGTATATATTGTTAATGAAACTAAACTGGATATTGATACAGATAGCTTTGTAAGCAAGCATCAGAGCAAGTATCCCAATCTTGATATTACTGTGACTAGTGATAAGAGTGCAGAAGAAATTGCGTCAGATTCAGATGCTACTCTTGTTATGAAAATTGCGGAAGATGAGGATGGCTGCAGGCTTGTAGTCTATATTCCAAAAGAGAGTTCTGTGGGAAATGGAGAAGCCGATGATTTTGCAGAAGCCTTCTCTAAATCTATCAGTGATGCCAAGATAAGCAGTATTGGAATATCTGAGGATGAGTTTGATATGGCTGTAAGTGATCTTAATATCACAGAGCTTGAGGCTGAGAACTCAGAAGATGAGCAGGATTTATCTCTTTTTGCTTATATGGCTCCGCTTGCTGTAATGATGATCCTGTATTTCCTTGTAATATTTTATGGTCAGAGTATAGGCCAGGTTGTGAGCATTGAGAAGACTTCCAAGCTTATGGAATATATCCTGACTCTTACAGGTCCTTCAGGAATCATTTTCGGCAAGGTAACAGCCGCCTTTTTAGAGGCACTGATACAGTTATGCGTGTGGATTATTTGTGGCGCATGTGGTCTGGTGATAAGTGACATTGCCATAAAAGGAATAATTGGAGAAACCGATAAGAATATCATAGCTCTTTTCATGGAAGCTATGCCTGAAGGAGGCGTATCAGGAAACTTCATTGTGCTTGTTATCCTCGCTGTCGTTGCACTTTTGGTGGCATTTCTTTTCTACTGCTTTGTTTCTGCTATGTTCGCTTCTTTTGCGGCAACAGCAGAAGAGCTGTCTCAGACAAATGCAATGTCACTTATGACAATGCTTGCAGGATTTCTGGTATCAATGTATGTACCCCTTTTCACTGATAATTCCAAGGTGGGAATGACAATTATCAGGATCATTCCTTTTACAGCGGCTTTCTGCCTGCCGGGTGATGTTATCAGCGCAAGGATAGGAATTGTTGAATATGTATTGTATCTTGCACTTTTGATATTCTTTACAGTAATGCTGGCAATTCTCATAGGAAGAGTGTACAAGAACAGGCTCTTTAAAAAAGGAACCAAGGGTATTTTTGCAGAGATAGTTTCAGCAATTACAGGGAAAGAATCATCTTCAGAGGACCAGACAAATAGACAGGAAGGCACATCGGTAAAAGAAAAGGCGCTGTCTGTCAATGATTTTGCTAACTATGACAAGGCTAAAAAGGCATATACTGTTATTGGATTTGGCCTGCTGATATTTATACTTGCAGCAAATTCACTTGGGGGAAGTATAGGAAATGTTATTGCCAATATTGTTGCGGCAAATGGTCACAAGGACATTTTAGATATTTATGAGAGTATAACTTTCATAACTATAACCAATATTATTGGATCGTACCTGATTGCATTTCCTTTGTTCGTGCTTGTATCAAGATTTGCCAATGATTCTGTTTCCAAAATTAAAGGGAATATAACAAAGGGGCAGTATTTAAGAGCTTTATGTATTATATTTCCTGTAGATATAGGCCTTGGATATCTTAGCAATATGCTTGCTTCTGTCATTTCAGGGGGACAAGCAAATAACGATTTGATCGATAACCTTTTAACAGGCGAGAGTATTTTGACTATCATCATGGTTGCTGTCCTTGCACCAATATTTGAAGAACTGATTTTCAGAAAGATCATCATCGACAGGACACGTAAATATGGTGAGGTGGTGGCTATAGTTTATTCAGCACTTGCCTTTGGAATATTCCACTGCAATCTGTACCAGATATTCTATGCTTTTGCTCTGGGACTGATATTTGGCTATGTATATATCAAGACAGGTAATGTAGTTCTTACTATTATAATGCATATGGCTATAAACGGGACATCGTCAATTTTTTATCCGTTGGCACCTGAAGCCTACAAAGTTTTCTTTATTGTAATGTGTGTTCTTGGAGTTGTGTCGATCATTTATACTTTGATCAAGAGAGATGTCAGAATTGAGCGCGCTGAGAATGAGGTTCCGTCAAAAGAGCTGACTAAGGTAGCCCTGCTTAATTCAGGCTCAATTTTATTTGCCATCGTCTGTGCTTTGATAGCTGCATATGTGCTTTTTAACTCAACACTTGGATGACACTTGCGTTTTAATGGATTTTATTGACTTAAAAGGGCGTAAATATTAATATAGGTGGGTACAGATTGAGAGGTATATTATGGCAAAGAAAACAAGTTCAAAAGTTAATAACGCATATAAAGACATTACAGCCAGAATGCTGAATTTCATCGATGAGAGCCCTACATGTTTTCAGGTGATCGACAACCTCAAAAAGAGACTTATTGCAGAAGGCTATGAAGAGCTTGATGAAGCTAAAGAGTGGAAAATAGCTCCTGCAGGTAAAGGCAAGGGTGGCAAGTATTTTGTTACCAGAAATGATTCCTCAATCATCTCATTCAGGGTACCTAAAAAGGATTTCAAAGGCTTTTACATGATTGCCAGCCACAGTGATTCACCTTCTTTTAAGATCAAAGAGAATCCTGAGATGGAGGTTCCTGGGGCATACATTAAGCTTAATGTTGAGAAATACGGCGGAATGCTCTGTGCTGAATGGTTTGACAGACCTCTATCCGTAGCCGGAAGACTGATTGTTAAGGGCAAAAACGGCAAGGCTGTAACAAAGCTTGTTAATGTGGATAAGGATCTTTTGATGCTTCCTGCTCTTGCTATTCATATGAACAGAGAAGCTAATGACGGATATAAGTACAACGCCCAGAAGGATATGCTTCCTATTTTCGGTGACGACAGTGCCAAGGATAAGTTCTTTGATGTAGTTGCCAAGGCAGCAGGCGTTAAAAAAGACGATATCTATAGTCACGATCTCTTTTTATATAACAGGGTTAAACCTACAGTATGGGGAGCTTCTGATGAATATATAGCAAGCTCACGGCTTGATGATCAGGAGTGTGTATACACTACCTTCGAAGGCTTCCTTAATGCAGCTGATTCTGAAAACGTTGTAGTTCACTGCGTGTTTGATAATGAAGAGGTTGGAAGCGGAACCAAGCAGGGTGCGGCTTCTACATTTTTAAAGGATACGCTCACAAGGATCAATGAATGTCTTGGAAGGACCAATGAGCAGTACTACACTGCTGTTGCCCAGAGCTTTATGATCTCAGCTGACAATGCACATGCTATTCATCCTAATAACCTTGATAAGGCAGACCCTGTCAACAGACCGGTTATGAATAAGGGAATAGTTATCAAGTACAATGCTAATCAGAGATATACTACAGATGCTGTTTCAGCCGCTACTTTTAAGATTATGTGTGAAAAAGCAGGTGTTCCTTACCAGAGCTTTACAAATCGTTCGGATATGCCTGGAGGATCTACACTCGGTAATATTTCAACAACTCAGGTAGCTGTCAACACTGTAGATATTGGTCTTGCACAGCTTGCCATGCACTCTCCATATGAGACAGCAGGAAGTAAGGACCCTGAGTATCTTGCAGCTGTATCGCAAGTCTTTTACGAGAGCTGATTAAAAATGATAGAATTGCGAGAGTTTTGTAGAAGAGAAGCAATTCGTATATCATAAAATAATGTTCATTTCAGAGTTTTTATTCGTCGGGGCGAGTACTGAATGGACGATCAAGGAGGATTTTAATGGGTATATTTGATTTGTTTGGAGGGAAAAAAGCTTCTGAGAGCGCCAAGGAACAGGAACAGCTCAGCGCAGCAGCTCAGAAGGAAAAAGAGATGCAGGCAGCAATGGATGCGCATGCAGATCTTGAATGGCCGGGATTTCCAAAGCTCAATCCGGTAAATGCACCGGAGCTTGAGGCACCACAGATGCCGGAAACAGTATCTGAGGAGAGGAAAAATGAGATTGGTGAGATGATCTATGATGCGGATATGTCACCGGATTCTCTGAGATTTTTGTCAGGACAGGAGCTTCTATTTCTTTTGACTGCACTTGAGGTATTCCACAAAAAGGCTCCACTTCCAGGATTTGAGAATAATCACAGGAAGGTTTACAATGAGCTTCTTTCAAGAGTAAGAGATGCAGAAATACTCTATGTTTTGTATGATGCTACTACCGGATATCCTTTTATCGATCACGGTTTTGGAAATGTCTATTTTGAAAAAGAGCTTGCCCAGAAGGCAGCAGAGATTTTTGCCAAGCAGTTCAGAAGGCTTATGGTAAGAGAGATCAAAGTTGAGAATCCGGATGATACATCTGCTGTTAAGAGAGGCTTCTTTGATTATCTGTATTACATAGGTATTGAAAATATTATTGTGGATAACGGTGCATACAGGGCTAGATTTAAGAGAAATGAGATTGTAGCTGCTCCGGGCGAGTGGAATAGCGAAGACCTTGGTAAGAATCCTGTTAATCCGGCACTTAATTTTGCAATGCTTGATTTTATGGAAGAACTCAGGTGGCCGGTTAAATATGAGAAGAGAGATGATGTTGTAAGAGCCAAAGAGATGAGAATGCTTGCTCTTATAAGATCAAGTAACTTTATCATCCCTATGCAGCATGAAGGCCCTGTAGAGGTTCTTGAAGACGGAAGAATGCAGTTTAATAAAGATACCAAGTTTAAATTCCTTGTTCTCAACACCAAGGATGATAAGCATTTCCTTCCGGTGTTTACAGATGCTATAGAATTTGGCAAGAAGCTTAGAGGATCTGAGTGGAATGCCGCTGTATTCAAATATCAGGATATTCTGAAATTCATGGGTGATAAGGACGGAATCACCATCAATCCTGAAGGACAGAGTGTTGTTCTTCCCAAGGACAGGATGATGATGCTTGAGGTTGCCGGACAGCAGGCTGACAAGATGAAGGCACAGGCAGGAGCTGCTAACAGAACTACAGGAAGCAGTGCCTCAGATTCACAGGAAGTTGCTGTGCAGAAGGCACTTAATCAGGCAATGGCCCGCATGAACGAGAACAAAGAAAGCTAAACTATAATTAGCTTGTTTATAAACGGATATTAGTCTAAAATATATAATGTAGACTAATATCCGTTTTCATTTTGTTGAGAAGCTATTTTTCTCTCGAGGGAAATTTAATGCTGGATAGATTACTAGGCAATTATATGCTTGATAAAGGTCTTTTGACCAAGCAGCAGCTCGTACAGGCTTATAAGGTCCAGGAAAACAACAGGGCTAAGCTTGGTGTTATAGCTGTTTCTGAAAAGCTTATGACCATTGCTCAGGCAGAACAGGTAAATGCGCTTCAGGCTTCTATGGATATGAAGTTTGGAGATATTGCTATTGAGAAGGGATATCTAACTCAGAATCAGCTTGGAAGGCTTTTGGAGCTTCAGGGAAATGATTATCTTGCATTCGTTCAGGCACTTGTCGATGAGAATATTCTTACCATGGAACAGGTGGGAGATACAGAACTCCAGTATCAGAGAGACTTTGGATATACAGGGACTGACCTTGTAGAGCTTAAATCCAATGATATTGACAGGATCGTACCTATTTTCCTGGGAGAGGAGTTCTCTAAGTATAGGGATATTGTTTCTATGGCAGTTAAGACCATGTACAGACTGATAGATAACCATGTGTATATAGGTAATGCTTATAAGTCAGAATCCTTTAGAAGTGAAGTTATAGGTTATCAGAAGTTTCACGGTGATGAGAAGGCCTTTGTGGCTATATGCGGTAAGTATCAGGATGTCGAAAAGCTGGCGGTTTCATATACTAAAGAAGAGTTTATTGAAACTGAAGAGGATGCTCTTGATGCAACCTGTGAATTTATCAACTGTATCAATGGCCTTTATGCCACAGAGAGAAGTAAAGGTGGCAAAGTAGTTGAACTTGAGCCGCCCGAGTTTTCTGTTACATACACAGAGACAAAGGGAGGACAGATTGTTGCTGTGCCGGTTAATTTAGGTGGTGGAGAGATTCTTTTATTGAGCGCACTTGAAGATAATATCAGTATAGGGTAAATCTGATTAATGTTTTATATCTCAGGCCGGAGGGAAAACATGAAGAAGGTACTTATAGTAGATGATTCCAGAACATCTCGCAGAGTGTTAAAAGATATATTGGACAGAGCAGGGTACGAAGTAGTAGGCGAAGCAATCAATGGTCAGGAAGGGTATGATCAGTATATTAAGCTTCAGCCTGATATTGTTACAATGGATATAACAATGCCTGTAATTGACGGGATAGAATCCCTTAAACTTATAAGAAAATTTGATCCTGATGCCAAGGTCATAATGATAACTGCGGCGGGGCAAAAAGAAAAAATGGTAGAAGCAGTTAAATTTGGTGCCGTGGAGTTTATAACAAAGCCATTTATGGAAGAAAGTGTAGTTTCTGCACTTCAGCATTGCTTATAAGGAAAATATTTGCGACAATAGAAGCCGGGGAGTGACTACTCCCCGGCTTTTGATGTTTTATTAAATAAGAAGTTGCTCCGCTTTAGGTTATAGAGAGGTTAGTTATATGAACAGAAAAGTGCTGATAACAGGCGCATCAAGAGGAATTGGGAAAGCAATAGCCGGCGCTTTTGCAAGAGATGGCGATGACTTGTTTTTGTTATGCAGGAATAATATAGATGATTTAGAGGCTTTTGCCGGTGTCCTTGAAAAAGATAACGGGATAAAGATCAAGACTTTTAAATGCGATGTTGGTGATTATGATTCACTTCGAGAGGTATTTTCACAGATTGATGATATTGATATTGTAATAAATAATGCCGGAGTTGCGTGGATTGGACTACTTACGGATATGGATGTATCTGATTGGAGGAATGTTATGTCCACTAATCTTGACTCGCTTTTTTACACATGTAAGCTGGCTGTACCGCGTATGGTACAGAAACAGAGCGGAAGGATCATAAACATTTCTTCTGTGTGGGGAAACGTAGGAGCATCCTGTGAGGTTGCCTATTCTGCTTCCAAGGGAGGCGTTAATTCTTTTACCAGAGCTCTTGCCAAAGAGCTTGCGCCCAGTAATATCAGTGTTAATGCAATAGCCTGTGGAGTGATCGATACAGATATGAACAGGCAGCATTTAAGTGAAGAGGATTTGGAAGAACTAAGAGAAGAAATTCCTATGGACAGACTCGGAAGTACAGATGAAGTAGCTGAGCTGGTCCTAAAGGTCGCACAGGCTCCGGTTTATATGACGGGACAGGTGATAACCATTGATGGTGGCTGGATTTAACATAATTAATTATCTTTTTATAATTTAGGTATTTACAAAGCAACGGAAAGTGTTATCATAAAATTAAATTGTATGCAATCTAAAATATTATTATATTTAAGATGTTTCTAAAGGAGGACAATATGTACGATCTTGTTATTATAGGTTCAGGCCCTGCAGGCCTTTCAGCAGCTGTTTACGCTAAGAGAGCAGGACTTAATATGATCATTATCGAAAAGAATCCGGTAAGTGGCGGACAGATCATCGACACTTACGAGGTAGATAATTATCTTGGAATTCCAGGTGTTAATGGATTTGATCTTGGTATGAAATTCAGAGAGCACGCTGACAAACAGGGTGCAGAGTTTGTTAATGCAACTGTAACAGGTGTTGAGTGCGTTGATAAGGGGTCTGACACAAAGGCTCCTGTTTATAAGGTTGTAACAGATAATGGAGAGTTTGAGACACATACTGTAATTCTTGCAACAGGTGCTCATCATTCCAAGCTTCAGATTCCAGGAGAGGAAGAGTTCATTGGTAAGGGCGTATCATATTGCGCTACCTGCGATGGAGCTTTCTACAGAGGAAAGGTTACAGCTGTTAATGGTGGCGGAGATGTAGCTGTTGAGGATGCTATCTTCCTTTCAAGATTCTGTAGCAAGGTATACCTGATCCACAGAAGAGATGAGCTTAGAGCTACCAAGGTATTACAGGAAGAGCTGTTCGGCCTTGATAATGTTGAGGTTATCTGGGACAGCGTTGTCAAAGAGATCAAGGGCGAAGATAAGGTAACTCACCTTGTTGTGGAAAACGTTAAGAACAAAGAAACAAATGACGTTTACGTCGATGGAATTTTTGTTGCTATCGGTATTGTTCCTTCAACAGATTTATTCGAAAATATGATAGAGTGTGACGAAAAAGGTTACGTAATTGCGAATGAAGATGGAGCAACATCTGCACCTGGTATTTTTGTTGCAGGTGATTCCAGGAAAAAGAGACTTCGTCAGATCGTCACAGCTGTCGCAGACGGCGCAAATGCTGTAACATCAGTTCAGGACTTCCTTGTTGGAAAAGAAAAGTAAAACGCTATTATAGTATAGATAGAAACCAAATAATACAAAACCAATATCCAAGAAGTGGCGAAAATATCGGATTTTCGTCACTTCTTAAATTATTTTAGGGTTGACAAAAATTTATAATTAGTTTATATTCTAAAAAGATGTAACAAAATTCGTAACAATTTGGAGGTTGGTTTTGATAAAAGCGAAAATGCAGCTTGTTGCACTTTCAGTTACAGCTGCTCTTACTTTTTTTGGTTCAGATATAAACGCTTTTGCTGCATCAAATAATAAGGTGTCAGATGTAATGCCTCAGGCAGGTTTTACTTATGCACTTGGTGATAATCAGGTGTCACTTTCATCTTTGCAGCAATCGGTTGAAGCCGAAAAAGCTCAAACAGAAAATTCTTCTACCAGCAGCACTTCAAGTGACAAGGTAGATTTATCAGATGCAGTAACAGATATTACTCCTCTTGCTTCTACAGTAAGAGACAGTGTTCTTTCAGATATTCAGAATGCTACAGGTGCGGTGATCAAGAACACCAAGAATGTAGCAGCTGAAGCAACAGCAGAGTCTTCAGAGGACTCTGAAGAAGAACTCTTTAAATCTCTTGTTATTGCTAAGGTTACTAACTACGTTAATGTAAGGGATATCCCTAGCGAAGAAGGCGAGATAGTAGGTAAACTCTATGATAAGTCTGTTGGTACTTATATAGAGGAACAGGATGGCTGGTACAAGATCCAGTCAGGATCTGTTGAAGGCTTTGTCAAGGCAGAGTTCTGCGTCACAGGTGAAGATGCAGTAGAACTTGCCAAGGAAGTAGGAACCAGAATTGCAACTGTTACTACAACTACTCTTAAGGTTAGAAATGGTGCAGGGCTCGATGCAGAGGTTATTGGTCTTGTTCCTATCGAGGACGAACTTGTTGTTGAGGAAGAACTTGACGGTTGGGTTAAGGTTAGCATAGAGGAAGGTGACGGATACGTATCTACTGATTACGTAACACTTTCCACAGAGTTTGTTAAAGCTGAGTCCAAGGCTGAAGAGGAAGCTCGTCTTGCCAAGGAAGCTGCAGCAAGAGCGGCAGCTAATAAGGCAGCTAAGAGCAGTACATCCAAGGAGTCAGGCTCAAGTAACTACAGCTCAGCTAGCTCATTTACTACAGCTACAAGTTCTATTGGTTCAGCTGTAGCTCAGTTCGCACTTCAGTTTGTTGGTAATCCATATGTATATGGTGGAACAAGTTTGACAAACGGTGCTGACTGTTCAGGCTTCGTAATGAGTGTCTACAACAACTTTGGTGTTAGCCTTCCTCATAGTTCCGGTGGTGACAGATCAGTCGGAGCTGCTGTTGACGGACTTGCTAATGCACAGCCTGGTGATATCGTATGTTACTCAGGTCACGTTGCTATTTATATTGGTAATGGTCAGATTGTTCATGCTAGTACAGCCAAGACCGGTATCAAGGTTTCAAACGCAGACTATAGAACAGTTCTTGCAGTAAGAAGAATCTTCTAAGCATCAAAATTAGATAAATGTATTTACAGGGCTTCGCACAAATCGGTGCGAAGCCCTTTTTTCCGCTATAACAGTTAGATTATAACGTCATAAGATAAGAAAACGGCGAAAATACGGGAGTTTCCATTTCTCACTTTTGCACATAAAATTAAAAGTCAACATGAAATTAATATTTTTTTTTAACATTTTTTTTACAAGTTATCCACAATCCACAGAATAAGAATGCCGATTTTACCAACTTATACACGAAGTTATCCACATTACCCACAAAAATGAGTCAATCACAAGTGAGTTTTTCACAATTGAAAGCAAGAGATATTTTTTGTGCATGTTGTACAAAATGACATTGTTAATAAAAAGATTATCATTGTTGTCACTCTTATAAATTGCATATGGGCTTTATTCAATGGTATAATAGCGTATAGACAAAAACTGTAGAAATAGCAGAGTTGTCTTAAATAATGGCTGATGATTTCTAATTTTCAGAAATTAAGCAGCTATCGAAAAGGGGATGATTGCATGAAATTTACAATCGTAGGAAAGAACATCGAGGTAACACCCGGCCTTCGCTCCGCAGTAGAGGACAAGATAGGCAAGCTGGAGAAGTATTTCACTCCCGATACAAACGCAAATGTGACTCTTAATGTGGATAAAGAGAGACACAAGATCGAAGTTACCATTCCCGTCAAAGGAAAAATAATCCGTGCAGAGCAGATCAGCAATGATATGTATGTATCAATTGATCTGGTAGAGGAGGTTATTGAGAGACAGCTCAAAAAGTATAAGAGCAAACTTGTAGACAAACAGCAGGCAGAAGCCAGCAATTTCAAAAAAGAATATATTGAAACTGATTATATGGATGAAGAAGATATCCGTATCGAACGTATGAAGAAGTTCGATCCTAAGCCAATGTATGCTGAGGATGCATGTGTTCAGATGGAACTTTTAGGACATAATTTCTTTGTATTTGTAAATGCGGATACAGATCAGGTCAACGTGGTATACAAGAGAAAAGGAAATACATACGGACTGATTGAACCGGAGATGTAATAGAACCGTTGAATGCTGATATGAACAGATAATAGCGATAACAGTGCTGTAGGAATACGGCACTGTTATTTTTTTAACAACATATTGATAAATAAATATCAATTTTATAGCATTTTAATAAATTTCAAACGTAAGATTGATAGTTTTTGTTGCATTTGCCTAATGTGTGTGCTACAATTATTCTGTTCTGATAAAAATTTAACGAGTTATATGGAGGAAAACTTTATGGCACAGAAGGTAGTTATAGCAGGTGCATGTAGAACAGCTATCGGTAAGATGGGCGGAGCTCTCAGCAATACTCCTGCAGCAGAACTTGGTTCAATCGTAATCAAGGAGGCACTTAACAGAGCAGGTGTTAAACCTGAGATGGTAGACGAGGTACTTATGGGATGCGTTATCCAGGCTGGACTTGGACAGAACGTAGCAAGACAGGCTTCCATCAAGGCTGGTCTTCCTATTGAGACTCCTGCAGTAACACTTAACGTAGTTTGTGGATCTGGTCTTAACTGTGTCAATATGGCAGCTGACCTCATCAAGGCTGGCGAGGC
>JAEEGL013608532.1_pt1 | contig 15667 bp, 10 predicted proteins | sample 9134231 | NCBI WGS metagenome assembly JAEEGL01 (sample SAMN16246548, study PRJNA631951) | gut metagenome | biome: gut microbiome; feature: rumen; material: fiber-attached | host: Bos | place: Iran: Karaj | collected 2018-10
ATCTATGATTATTGAATTTATTATTCAAAGGTTAAAGGGCATTTTGGGTGCAAAATACGAACAAAATTACATAGATGCGGTTCTTTCAAGCTATATGATACAATTCCAATATTATTGCAATCTGGCTCAAAAATACGACCAAAGTTATATGAATTCTGTTTTTTCAAGCAGATGTCCGCTTCGTGATTTGAATGATACAGTGAGCAGACTTGATGTATTGAACAAGTTAAAAACAAACAGCGAATTTGAAAAGATTTTGACCTCCCAAAACAGGGTTTATAAGCTTCTCAAGAACTTTGATGAAAAGTCATTTAATATTGATAAGGCTTATTTCAAAGAAGATATAGAAAGCAAACTGTTTGACAAATTGAATGCCGCAAAAGATGCTAAGGATTATGATGATTTAATCAAAAATTATATTGAATTATCGCCTGTTTTAGAGGAATTTTTTGAGAAAGTTATGGTTAATGATAAAGACGAAAAAATCAAAAATAACAGATTATCGTTGTTATTCTTGACTAATAATATCTATCTGAAACTCGCCGATTTTTCAAAGATATAAAATATTTACTTATTCATTATCCTTAAATATAAGCTCCATATTGAGAGCTTGTGCGATGAGTTTCATTTCGGAATATCTTATTGTATCGGAACGCAGTTTTTTGGATAACTTATCAAGAGTATACTCTTTATCGGTATGCTCAGATAAATATAAAACATAGAAAAATACAATTTATTTTTCTTTTTGTAATAATCAAACTCAATAACCTATTTAAAAAAATCTGTTTTAGTGTTATGTTATAGTAGTAATATTACATAAATAGAGGGAAGATTATGTCACAAATAAAAATAAGTTTACCTGACAATTCTATAATAGAAATTGAGGAAGGTTCATCTGTTTTGGATTTAGCTTCAAAAATCTCTGAGGGTTTAGCGAGAAATGCCCTTGCAGGGAAAGTTAACGGTGAAATTGTTTCACTTTCTGATAAATTAAATGATAATGATAAAGTTGAAATATTAACCGATAAAAATCCGGAAGCGCTTTCTGTTGTTCGTCACAGCTGTTCACACATTATGGCACAAGCTGTTCAAATGGTTTATCCGGAAGCAAAGCTTGCTATCGGACCTGCAATTGAAAATGGCTTTTATTATGATTTTGATATCCCTGATGTAACGTTAAAAGATGAAGATTTAAGAATAATTGAAGAGAAAATGAACGAACTTATTTCCAAAAATCTTAAATTTGAAAAATTCGTTATTCCTGATGTTAATGCCAAAATACAAGAATTTAAGAATATCGGAGAAATATATAAAGCAGAATTATTGGAAGAACACAAAAATGATAATCCGACTCTTTATATTACAAAAACTCAAGAAGGCGAAGAGGTTTGGAATGATTTTTGCAGAGGCCCGCATTTATTAAATACAAAACCCATAAAAGCTTTTAAATTACTCTCTGTAGCAGGAGCATACTGGAGAGGAAATGAAAAAAATAAAATGCTGCAAAGAATTTATGCAACTGCATTTTTGAACAAAAAAGATTTAGACGAATATTTAAATATGCTTGAAGAAGCGCAAAGACGTGACCACAGAAAGCTTGGCACTGAGCTTGAACTCTTCTCTATTGAAAATGATGTAGGTTCAGGACTCGTTCTTTGGCATCCGAATTTATCAATAGTCAGAGAAGAAATTGAAAATTACTGGAGAAAAGAACACAGAAAAAGAGATTATGTAATAGTAAATACTCCGCATATTGCAAAACCAGATTTGTGGAGAATATCAGGTCACCTTGACCATTACAGTGAAAACATGTTTACCGTATCAAACGGGGAAGAAGATTTTATATTGAAGCCTATGAACTGTCCATTCCACATGCTTATATACAAATCTCAAAGAAGAAGTTACAGAAACCTTCCCATTAGAATGGCGGAATTAGGAACAGTTTACAGAAACGAACGTTCAGGTGCGCTTGCCGGCATGACAAGAGTAAGAGGATTTACACAAGATGATGCGCATATTTTCTGTACAATTGAACAAATGGTTGATGAAATCATTGGGGTAATTGATTTTGTTGATTATACATTAGATATGTTCGGTATAAAATACGAAGTTGAACTTTCAACCAGACCTGATAGTTTCGTCGGTTCATTGGATAACTGGAACAGAGCTGAAGACGGATTAAAGAAGGCGCTTGAACAAAAAGGACTTAAGTATGATATTAATGAAGGTGACGGAGCTTTCTACGGACCAAAAATTGACTTTAAACTAAAGGATGCAATAGGCAGAACTTGGCAAGGCGCTACCGTTCAGCTTGATTTCAATCTTCCCGAAAGATTTGATTTAAAATATCAAGATGCCGATGGTGAATTAAAAACTCCTGTTATGCTTCACAGAGTTATTTTCGGTTCTATGGAAAGATTTGCCGGACTTCTTATCGAACATTTTGCCGGTGCTTTCCCGACTTGGCTCGCACCTGTTCAAGTTATGGTTATTCCTATTGCTGACAGGCATGTTGAAAAAGCTAACGAAATATACAAATTCTTTAGAGAACATGATATAAGAGCAAAACTCGATGATAGAAGTGAATCTATGAATTATAAAATCCGTGAAGCTCAAAATAAAAAAGTTCCTTACATGGCTGTTATCGGTGATAAAGAAATCGAAGAAGGAACTGTTGCAATAAGAGCTTCTAAAGGTAGAGGTCAAATTGGAACATTAAAATTAGAAGATTTCACACACAAATTACTTGATGAAATAACTACAAAAGGTAAAGTTTCAGTTGAATAGCAGCGGTTTTCTAATAAATAAGAAAAATTTACTCAAAAAGCTTCAAGACATTGGGCTTGAAGCTTTTGATGCTTCTTTTGAGTTGAGAATAATTATAGAAAAAATTTTAGGGAGAAAAGATTTTTATGAAGATTCACTTATTTTCTCAAAAGAGCAACTTGCAGAAATAGACAGGATTTTTGAAAAAAGAGAAAAACATATTCCTTTGCAGTATATTTTTAATGAAGGATATTTCTTCGGTGAAAAATATTATATAAATGAAAACACACTTATTCCAAGACCGGAAACCGAATTGCTTGTTGAAGAATGCATAACTAACCTGATAAAATATAATAATGCTTCTGTTTTAGATATAGGAACAGGTTCAGGATGCATTGCTATTTCCTTATCAAAGTCTTTTTCTGATATTAACGTAACAGCTTGCGATATATCAGAAAAGGCGTTGGAAGTTGCTAAAAAAAATGCTGAAAATTTACAGGCTAAAATTAAATTTATTAATTCTGATATTTTTTCAAATATTGAAGGGAAGTTTAATCTGATTGTTTCAAATCCTCCATATATTCCTAAAGCAATGAAAAAAGAATTACAAAAGGAAGTTCTTGAAGAACCTGAAATAGCACTTTTTACAAACGATGAACTTGGTATAGAGTTCTATAAAAAAATTATTACCGAAGCAAAGAAATTTTTGGAAAAAAAGGGTATGCTTATTTTTGAACTTCAGTTTAACCAATCAAAATATGTAGAAAAACTATTTAAAGATAATAATTATCATGATATAAAAATAAAAAGGGATTATAACAATATAGAAAGGATTATATCAGCTACTTATGGATAAAAAGGAAGAATTAAGAATTATCAAAGATATGCAATTAGTTGTAGAGCAAATGAGAATTGATGATATTGTTAATAATCCGGAATCTGAGCTTGAAGAATTTCAGTGCGACTGTTGTGCTAAGCAAGCTACAAAAGCAGGTTCAATGATATATAACGGACAGCTTTTTTGTAATGAATGCGTACTTTATGTAGAAACAGCAATGGCTCTTGGCAAAATAAAATCACCGGAAGAAATAATAGATTTAATGGAAGATAAAAAGCTGGAAGAACTTTGCAAATATATCAAAGAAGAAGAAGCCAGAAAAAATAATTAAAATATCTTATAATTTTTTTATTATTTTAGCAGGATTTCCTGCTGCTACAACATTATCTGAAATATTCTTTGTTACAACCGCACCTGAACCTATTATTGAATTTTTTCCTATCTTTACACCGGGTAATATTATTGCGCCTCCGCCTATCCAGCAATTATCTCCTATTTCTATGGGTTTAGCGTACTCTTGCAAAACTATCCTCTGTTCTGTATCAAGGGGATGCGTTGCGGTATAAATTTGCACGTTTGGACCAAATAAAACATTATTACCGATTTTTACTTCGCATACATCCAGAACTATACAATTAAAGTTAAAAAATACATTTTTACCCGGTTTTATATTAAATCCGTAATCACAAAAGAAGGGAGGTTCTACAACAAAATTATCAAGCTTTTTCATTAAAAGTTCATCAAGCAAAACCTTTCTTTTATCAGTTTCTGATGCCTTTGTTTGATTAAATTCATAAAATATATCTCTTGCTCTCGTTCTTAGGTTAATAAGCTCTTCATCATTTGGATAATACATTTCACCTTTTAACATTTTTTCTTTTTCTGACATATTTCTCCCCGTTATTCAAATAAAGACATTTGAGAATTAGCAAATTTTTTCCCTAATAATTTATATGCTTCAGCAGATGCTTTCCTACCTCTCGGAGTTCTTTCAAGTAAGCCTGCCTGCAAAAGATACGGCTCATAAACATCTTCAATTGTTTTTGTATCTTCCCCCAATGCCGCAGCAAGAGTTTCAATACCTACAGGACCGCCTGAATATTTTTCTATAATTAAATTTAATAACGCTCTATCAGTATTATCCAAACCTGATTTATCAATCTTTAATAAATCAAGAGCCTCCGTTGCAATTTCTTCTGTAATTTTGCCGTTATATTTTACTATTGCAAAGTCTCTTACTCTTTTTATTATTCTGTTTGCTATTCTAGGTGTCCCTCTTGAACGCAAAGCCATAACATTCAGTCCTTTTCTGTCGACTTCAATATCAAGAATTTTGGAAGTTCTGTATAAAACCTCTTCTAACTCTTCTATTGTATAAAATTCAAGTCTGTGAATTATTCCAAACCTATCCCTTAAAGGTCCTGAAAGAGCTCCTGCTTTTGTAGTTGCTCCTATAAGAGTAAACTTTGGAACAGGAATACGAAGATTTTTGGCTGTTTGAGATTTTCCTGTCGTCATATCAATAACAAAATCCTCCATCGCAGGATAAAGTATTTCTTCTGCTACTTTATTTAATCTATGTATTTCATCAATAAAAAGTATTTCACCTGCTTTTAAATTCATCAAAATCCCGATGATATCTCTGGGACGTTCTAAAGCAGGAGCAGATGATATTTTTATACCAACATTCATTTCATTAGCTATAACAGAAGCTATAGTAGTTTTTCCTAATCCAGGAGGGCCATAAAAAAGCATGTGGTCAAGCGGCTGCTCTCGTTTTTTTGCTGACTCAATAGTAATTTTAAGAGTATCCTTTAATGCCGATTGTCCTACATATTCATCAAAAGTTTTCGGTCTTATTGATAGCTCAAAACTTTTATCATAATCCGTTTCTTGCGGCTCAATTGTCGCTCTTGGTGTGGATTTCTTTTTATTATTTTCTTCGTCGGTACTGACTATCAAAATTAAGCCTTTCTGATTCTGTACAAATGAAATTCTGACGGTTTAATTGTTTTATACTCTATTTTATTTGATTTATCAAGTTTTGTTTCAATAAATTCACCATTCTTATAAACAAATTCACTCTCAACATAAAAACCGTCTAATTCAAATGTTTTGTTAGAGAGTTCCTCTCCTGTCAAATTATTAATAACAAGATTGCCATTTTCGTCATAAGAACGTTTCTTTTCAGTTTCGTATTGAGAATTTGCAACAACAAGAAGAGCATCTTCTCTGTCTTCTTTTGAATTTTTCCATACAGCAAAGCCGTCTTCGTCATATCTTAAAAGCTCTGACTTACCCTCTAAGCAGAATTTACAAGTTGAAGTAAATTTGGCTATAGCTTTAAATTTTTGGAAAAATTCTTCATTATCTTCTCTTTTCATTGATGTTTCATTACCTATGGTAAATTCCGTTCCTTCTTTTGTAAAGGATTCATCCCCATCTACATAAAGCATCGGTCTTGCTGCAAATGGTGCTGAAACTATGGTCCTATACTTAAACCATTTGAATAACGCACCGTTTTCGCCTAATTGTCCCGGATACTGATCTATTTCCAAAAATTCTCCGTCTTGGTTATTATAAGTTTTTAAAATAGAAAGTTTTTGTATTCCTTCAGGTAGATTTCTATTATATTCTTCAAGCATCTTTAAATCATCAAACATCTTTGGTAATGATTTTTCACTTTGCGAAATAATATCATTTCCCCATAATAAATCAAAATGCATATCCTGATGATATTCCTTTAAAAATCCGTCCCATAGCATATATTCAGCTAATGTTGCAAAATAAGGAATAATTTTTTTCATTTCACTATTTGCTCTTGAAAGAACAATTCTCGGCGCTCTATAACTTATAGGTAAACCATCTTGCTCAGATACTCTGTCTACAATATGGTCAATATGGTCAACTCTAAAACCATCAAAATTATAATCTTTTTGGAGTTTTTTAAGTGAATTTATATAGAATTCGATAACATCTTCATTATACGTTTTTGTATCAAAATTAAAGAAATAGTATGGAGTTTGGCAGTTCAAATTTGCAAACTTTGTAACATCAATACCGTCAACATTAAAATGTTTGAACAAAGGATAAGTAGCATGCGGACACATTTCATCAAAAACAGGTACACCGCAGGAACACCAAGCTCCGCCCGGAGCAGGCCATAACCCTTTTTCAATCAAAGTAGATATAATTTCATCTTGTTTTGTAATATCTTCTTCCGTTAATTCTTTGCTGAATTCTACATCCAAAATACAAGTAACGATTTCTTTCACTTTTTTATGTAAAAGAGTTTGATTTTCTCTTTTCATCATTTCGTCAGAAAATTCTTTTTTCTTTTCTATTAATTTTTCCGAAGCATTTTCATAATCCATTTTTAATTTTCTGTCTATTTCGATATGATTTCCAACCAAATGTTCTTTTAAAAGTTCGATAATCTTATCTGCACAATCTAATTTTTCAATTTCAAGTTTAATTTTTTCAATCAATTCTCCGATATCAAACCAACGTGCTATTTCAGGTTTTGCTAAAACAGCTTTTGAATATCTGGCAGTTTGCGGCAGAACATCATACATTGTTGCATGTCCTGCAAGTTGAGCAAAAGCAAGAATTAATTGAACTTGCTGCTTTGCATCAAAGCCAAAATTTTTATTTATAATTTTATCGCAAAGAACATTAGTTACTTCTGAACTCTTTGGCAAATAGGCACACCCAAATTCTCTGGGGTAAAAAGGAAGTATATACATAGTAGTACAGGGAGGAAGAATAAGTATTTGAGTTAAAATATTTATAAATGTAGCAGTATCTTTTGTTTTGTTTCCATCCCCTAATGCAGCCAAATTAATCAATTTAACTGCGGTCTGTTCTTTTTGAATCCAGGAGGAATCTCTATATCCTTTTCGTGCAATAGGACTCAAAGTTTCAAAATTGAATTTACCATTATTTAAAACTTTATTATACTCAAATTTTGCCTCGATACCTGCAATAACTTGTGCAGGAGTAAGTGTTTTTAACGCTTTTATATGAGAATACGGTAAATATCCGTTTTCTTTAACCAAATCCGCAATTTCTTCACAAGCAGAATTGTTTTCAGCACTATATATTGTCTTTAACTTTGCAAAAATTTCACTTATTGCTGCCGGTTTAAGACTAAAATTAATTGACATATAATTCCCCCTAAATTTTATTATTCAAAATTATATTAGCATAAAAAGAAAATTATTGTTTTCTTTTATAATTATCTTTTTGGAGCATTTCGTATACTTGAATAAAACTTAGGTTTTTATTTTTATTATTAAAATTAATCGCTCTTTTAATTTGTTCTGCATCTAAATTAAACAATAAAGAAATATCATCAGAATTCATATTAAATCGTTCTAATAGTTTTGCTCTGTCTACAATATACCATCTGTTTGCATCCATTAATGATAAATAAAATATATCCATACCATTTAAAGCTTTTCCTGACGGAAGAACTATTCTATCTAAGTATCTTAATCCGATATTTCCAAAATTATCTTCTTTAATACAAGCTAAAAATGTAATATCTCGTCCTGTGAAAGCTTTACCTGTTGCATCTTTTTTATCAAAAAGTTTTCTCCTGTTCAAAGCTATATTCCACAAATTTTCATCAAGTCTTGCGAGAGCATCTATATCTTCGTATTTAAAATATTCATTATCGGCATTTTTAAGAGTTAAAAGATTTCTATCTCTAATTTTATTCCACGTTTCATCCGACGTAAAAGATAATAATTTTATCATATTTACACTTAACGATTCTCCCTCATTATTTGTTATATCCAACAAGTTTCTATCTTTTATTTTTTGTGAATATAGTTCAGCAGAAGGACCAAATAGATTTAGTATTATTTCATCCTCATTTCTTATAACAGTTTCATTATATTTGGATAAATCTCCATGTTTATTTGCATCATAATCAGATATAACTTTAGGACAAATTTTACTTCTGAAAAATGCTCCAAGAAGGTTTAATTCTTCTTGTTTTACATTACAATCTTTGCCAACCATAAGAATATAGTTATTATTTTCATCTATTCTCACATGCATAGTTGGACGAAACGGATTTTGATAAGATTCAGGCAATTCTATTTTAGCAATAAGCTCAGCTATGCTTTCAGAAGCTTCAGTGGCAGAATATTCACCTAATAATTTTTTCAAAATTGGTTTTACATTATCAGGTATTTCTTCATTCTCATAATTCCACTCCTTATAATCTCTAAAATGCCCGTTTTCATGCAATATTGAATTAAATAAACAATAGATACTACCATCAATACTAATATAAATAGTATCCTTAACTCTGTACATACCGTCCATATTACCTAATTTTGTAAATTGAATTACTTTAGCATAAGGAAGTTTAGCTTTTTCTTGTTCTGTTACAAAACTGTCAACTATTTTTACGATTTCTTTCGCCTTCTCAAAAGTTACATCATTGTCAGTTAATAGTTTTATATCAAGATGTTTCCTTTGAAATTCATCTAATAAATTTTGTATTTTCGGAGTTTTATCTCCATAAAGAGCCCTATTAGCTGCTTCATATTCTTCTCCCTCAAGATTAGCTAAAGCAGAACTATATATGTTATTATTTATAGAGGTACTGAATGATTCTGTCGGATAATATCCCATCATTGTTTCGTATATGTAGAAAACAGGCTTATCACTATTTTCTTCTTCAATTTTTTCCTTTAATAAATTAAAATTAATAAAATTGTGTGTAACAATAAAACTTATTTCTCTTTCAGTAAGATTTTTTCCGTTTCCTTTTTTTAAATTTAATAAATCTTTTGATACAATTTCATCAACACATAGCTCAGGCAAGTTGTTAAATACCATACTGTCACCATCTTTATATTTAACCTCAGATATTACTCTTTTGTTTTCATAATCATAGAATTTTGAAATATAATATCCTGAAGAATCCTCAATATATTCTAATTTTTTATAATTAACATATTGATTTTCAATATTTTCCAAACTGTCAGGAATTTCGTTACGAGGGTTATCATAGACACGTACTACTACTCTTCCGGAATCATCTATAATTTTTTCCGCTACTTCTTTTGTTGCAAGATTAAATTTTGTTAATATAAAATATCCGTCTTCTGTTCTTTCTATTTTTGTTTTAAAAATTTCTTCGTCCGGGATATTTTCATATTCAGGTTCCATTGCTTTAAAATACATATTTAAATCATCTGCGTATTTTCCTGCGAGATTGTCTTGTAATTCCGTATTATTAACTTCGTTAGTTTTAGTAACTTTCCCATCTTGGTTATTTACGGTCATTTCATTTGATTTTATAAATATTTTTTTTATTCTGTCCATTCTATATTTCCTTATAAAATTCGTTTACAAATTATTATTAAAAAAATAAACCTTTCTTTTTCCTTATTACCGTTTCATAGTAGTTATCAGGATTACCGTGAATATTTTCATCATAGTCAGGAATAAGCTCCGGACAACGTATGCTTCTAAAATATATTCCCAATTTATCGACTTCTTCCTTAGTTAAGTTCGTATTCTTTGAAATCATAAGGATATAATTCCCCTTTTTATCTTTTCTCAATCTCATTTTTGAGGTTAACGGATTACCATCTTTATCGTCTGGCATTTCAATTGCTTCTGTCAATACCGCAATTGATTCAGAGGAATCTTCAATAGCATAATCCCGAAAAACTTTTTTTAATATAAGCTTGATTTCATTAGGAATAGGTATTTCTTTAAAATCTTTATCTGTATAATCTTTATGATGTCCATTTTCATGAATTAATACATCTAAAAATGAAATTTTATCTAATTCTTGATACAAACCGGATGGCAATAAATTTACAAAAATCTTATTTTCATCATAAAATCCGCTCATATTACCTAATTTCGTATAACAAATATATTTTGCAAAAGGAGCATTTCCTTTTTTTTGTATTTTTAAAAATTCTTCTGTAGCTTGAATTAAATCAACTGCTTCTTTCTCAGTAATATCATTATCAGCAATCAAAGTAATATCAGGATATTTCTTTTGAAAATCTTCAAATAGTTTTTCTATTTCTTTTGGTTTTTCACCATAAAGTTCTTTATTTGTTCTCAAATATTCTTCTCCACTTAAAGAAGCCAAAACAGAAGAATAAGTTTTTTCTTTTTTCCCCTTCATAGATATACTTCCTATTTTAGAATTTTGTCCTTTTATTCTTTCATATATATAAAAGAAAGGTACTCCGATATTTTCTCTTTTATCAAGTTCTCTCTTAAGATTGTTATAACATTGATTATTTAATTTTGCAGCAGCAATGATATCTTTAATATTAAGACTGCTCTGTTTTAGTAAATTTCTGTTTTCCATATTATCCCAATACTTTTTATCAAGTGCTGTAAGCTGTTTCATTTCATCTTCCGAAAAATATTTTCCGTAAGAAATGTTTAAATCAAACAGTTGACTTTTCCTCACTATTCCCCATTTTTCATTATCAAGTTCTGCAAAAACTTTTATATATCTAAAATTACTTCTATCTCTTAAAAGTTCTCTAGCTTCTGTATTACGCCATTCTTTATTTGTTAATTTTGCTAAAGTTACTATTTCCGGAATATAAAATTTATTTCCTCCTGCATCTTTAATATTAAATAAATTTCTTTTATCTATATTTTCCCAAGCTTCTTGAGAAAGTTGCGCCAACATTTTTATTTCTTGATTATGTAATCTTGCTCCGTCAGGATATTTCAAAGAAAGAAGTTTTCTTTCCTGTAAATTATCCCATTCTTCTATATTGAAAGAAGCTAAAAATATAATTTTATTTACAAAAAAGTAATCATTATTTTCATCTTTAAAATCGAAAATTTTTCTTGATATTATGTTTTCCCACTGAGCATCAGAGATTTTAGCTAAATCTTTTATTTCGTCAACTAAGAGCTTTGTCCCATTATTCCTTTTAAAATATAGTAACTTACGTTTTTCTGCATTACCCCAGTCTTTTTCAGACATTTCAGATAGTTCCTCCAATAAATAAAATGAGAGTTCCTTCGTTTGGGAATCAATAGCGGCTAAAATATTTCTGTTTTTTACCTTTCCCCACTGTCTATCTTTAAGCTTTGCCATTTGTAATATTTGATTAGCTGAAAAATTCTTATTATTAATATCTTTTTGTAATAATAAATTTCTGTTCTTTATAATATCCAGTTCTTTTTCTTTTATATTATCGAAATCAATACTGATATTTTCTTTTTCGTTTTTAAAAGTTACAGTCGCTTTATGTAATTTTCCGTTTTTAAAGCTTCTTGATATAGTATAACCGTCAGTATATTTAATTTTTTCTTCTTTTATATGAGAATAATAACTTTTATCAAACTCTGAATGATTATAATATTTTTGGTTATTCGGATTATCATAAATTCGCTCGGTAATATTTCCGAGTTTATCTTTAATAGTTTCTTTTGCAGTTTTATTTTTATAATTAAATTCTCTAACTATAATATCCCCATTAGGAGATGTAATGGTTTCTGTTTCAATATCAGAAGTACTTTGAGAAGAAGTTGAAGAAAAAACTGACAAATCATCTTTCTCCCTTTCACCACTCAATGAACTTTGGAGCTCAATATCACATTCATTTTCTTTATTTATTTTAATAAATTCGCCCAAACTATTTATCTGATTAAAATTATTTATTTTAATTTCATCACCAAACTCAGGCATGGAATACTCCTTCACAATACGTTTTTTCCCACAATATATATATCGGCAGATTTTTTAAAAACTTTAGAAATTTTTATAATAATTTTACGAATCTTTACAAAAAATGCAAAACAATATACTAATACTCTAAAGTCATAATGTTAAAAATTGTAAACAATTTATATTTTTCTGCAATTTCATCAAAAAAAATGTTTTTTTATAAGTATGCGGAATGATTTTTAGGAAAAAAAAGGAATGGAAATTAACAGCATTCAAAACCAAAATTTTCTATTTAAAGGGCGAAACACAGCAACAGGTGAGAACAAAATCTCTGATTGTTTAGCTTCAAATCCATTTTTGGTACAACAGTTACAAAATCCGAATTTAAGACGAGAAGTACGTGAACGGGCATTAGCACAAAAAAACGGTGCGATAGCTTCCGGCAATAGTACAAACTTTGACATTTTCAGCGGATTATATGAACTTACAAACATGCTGGAATCCACACCTACACAAGATACTTTTATTTCCTCAGGAAAAGAGAAAAAAGAAAAAGAACTCAGTGGAGATTTATTCAATCTAAGAGATGATTTTCTGTTTGCTTAAAGAATTAACCGGTCAAACAAACGAGAGGAGTAACGAATGTTCTCCTCTTATTTGTTATTACTACCAGAAATAATTTTGTCGAAAAAATATAGCAGTAATTATTAGTATTCATTTTCCGATAATTATTTTTGACGGTAATTATTAAATATACTATGCGATTAATATTTATTTTTCTCAAATTTATTATTTTTTATTTTTGTTTTATAATTTTTATTGAGATATAAGAGGAAAAAAATATGATAGAAGCAAAAGTATGCAAATTTATGGTAGGTGACAAAGAAGTCACGGTTGAAACAGGCAAATATGCAAAACAAGCCAGCGGAAGTGCACTGGTAAGAGTTGGAGATACTGTTATTTTAGTTACAGCAACTATGAGCGAAGATCCTCGACCAGGTGTAGATTTCTTCCCATTAACAGTTGATTATGAAGAAAAAATGTCTGCAGTAGGAAAAATTCCGGGAGGCTTTTTAAGAAAAGAAGGAAAACCCGGAGATAAAGCTATCCTTGCAAGCAGGTTAATAGATAGACCTATCAGACCATTATTTCCAAAAGGTTTCAGAAATGATGTCCAAATAGTTGCATCAGTTTTAAGTTCAGACCAAGAAGAGCATCCTGATGTTTATGCAATATTGGGTGCCTCATTTGCTCTTACGCTTAGTCCTGCACCTTTTGAAGGCCCTATAGGAGCTGTTCGTATCGGAAGAATTGACGGTCAAATGATTATTAACCCCACATACGCTCAATCAGAAAAAGGCGATATGAATATCGTTGTTGCAGGAAGTAAAGAATCTGTTATTATGGTTGAAGCAGGTTTGAATTTTGTTACGGAAGAAGATATTATTGCCGCAGTTGATTTAGCTCAAATTGAAATAAGAAAACAAGTTGAAGCACAAGAAAAATTCGCTCAAGAATGCGGTGTTAATAAACCGGAATTTGTTAATCCGTTTGATACAACAAAATTACAGGAATTCATCTCTAATCTGACCAAAGATATGGTTTTTGATGCATATCATAACTTTGACAGAGAATACAGAGAAAATAAAATTAAAGAAGCTAAAGAATTATTAAAAACAAAATTAGAAGAATTAGATGAAACTGACGAAATAAGAGTTCTTTTAGCTTCTACCGAATTAGATTTGGTAGCTGAAGAATTTAAATATTTAGAAAAGAAAATTATGCGTAAAATGATTATAGAAGAAGGGGTCAGAGCAGACGGCAGAAAGCCTAAGGATATAAGACCTATCTGGTGCGAAGTCGGTATTCTTCCTCGTACACATGGTAGTGCGGTATTTACAAGAGGACAAACTCAGGTTCTTTCTGTTTGTACGGTTGCAGGTCCGGGCATGGCTCAAGAACTTGACGGAATTGATCCTCAAGTTAAGAAAAGATATATGCATAATTACGCATTCCCAGGATTTTCTGTAGGGGAAGCAAAACCATTGAGAAGTCCGGGAAGAAGAGAAATCGGGCACGGTGCTTTGGCAGAAAGAGCTATTATTCCTGCCTTACCTTCTGAAGAAGAATGTGGATACGCTATAAGAGTTACATCAGATGTATTGGAATCTAACGGTTCAACCAGTATGGCAAGTACTTGCGGCAGCTGTTTAGCTCTTATGGATGCAGGTATTCCTATAAAAACAATTATTAGCGGTGTTGCTATGGGTATGATAAAAGAGCCTGAGAAAACAGTCGTACTTACTGATATACAGGGTATTGAAGACTTCTTAGGAGATATGGATTTCAAAGTAACCGGTAATGAAGTTGGTGTTACTGCCCTTCAAATGGATATGAAAGTTAAAGGTATTCCGAGAGAAACTCTTATTCAAGCATTAGCACAAGCTAAAGAAGGCAGACTTGCTATCAGGGACATTATGAAAGAAACTATAGCTGCACCTCGTGACCACATGTCCGAATGGGCTCCAAAGATTACCACATTCAAAATCCCTACTGATATGATTGGCGGTGTAATAGGACCCGGAGGAAAAACTATCAGAAATATTATTGATTGCTCAGGAGCCACTATTGATATAGATGAAGACGGTTCAGTCACCATAACAAGTAATGATCAAGAAGGTGCTACTATAGCAAAGAGAATGATTGATGAACTTACATTAAAAATGGAGCCGGGTTTGGTAGCAAGAGGTAAAGTTACCAGAATACTTCCCATTGGGGCAATAGTTGAAATTGCACCCGGTAAAGATGGTATGGTTCATATTTCACAAATAGCTCAAGAAAGAGTAAATAATGTTGAAGACTTCTTAAAAATGGGTGATGAGGTTATTGTAAAAGTCCTTGAAGTCGATGACAGGGGTCGTACAAAAATGACAATTAAAGGTGTAACAGAAGAAGAAAAGGCATCTTTAAGTTAATTTAAATTACAATTCGGATAAAGTCGGACTATTCCGTTCGATTTTATCTGAATTCAAAGTTAAATTATATTAATACATTGGTATTTTGTCATAAATTGATATTTAATAATACTATGAATAATTATAAATTTATAAAAAAATTATTAATATGTTTTATATGTGCCGTAGTTGTCAATGGGCTTGTATTTCCTTGTGCTTATGCAAAACTTTGGAAATCAAAATCAGATAAACAAACAGAAAAAGTCACAGAAAAAGCGGAGAAAATAAAGAAATCAGAAAAGTCTAACGAACAAACTAACAGACTTTTCGACCTCAACAAATCACTTGCTCCTTTTTCCATGAGCGTTATGAGCGGTCAGCAGACACAACCGTCTATGCCTCCGATAGAAGCCTCTGTCGAGAGTGAAG
>JAEEGL012826724.1_pt1 | contig 15666 bp, 7 predicted proteins | sample 9134231 | NCBI WGS metagenome assembly JAEEGL01 (sample SAMN16246548, study PRJNA631951) | gut metagenome | biome: gut microbiome; feature: rumen; material: fiber-attached | host: Bos | place: Iran: Karaj | collected 2018-10
AACGGAGAGCCGTTCATCATTCCAGGTGAACAGGAGGAGTGGAACTTTGAGATCCACGAGAATGCGACAGTGATCGAAGGGCTGGGTTAGGATAAAGAATACCGCCGCGTGCATCACTGCAAGCGGCGGTCGCAATTCTAACCTAAAATTGGGTAATATCTCTGTATTTTTCTTTTTATCAGCAAGATAGGGTTTTCGTGCGTGGAAATTTGCGAAATATTTGCGAAACAATGACGATTTTCCCGTTATCGTTTTAGTCCTTCAGGCATCCGATGGGAACTACGTACACTCCATCATCGCGCCGGTATGCGATTTCGCCAATACCGATGAGAACCATGAGGAAGGAGGGTTTTTTCATTTTGGTGGTGTCTATCTTGTCCTGGAGCTTGAGGAGAGTTTCCGCGCCTTCATTGATTAGTCTTTCTCCACCAATCTTAATCTCAATGAGGCCATAGCTCCCATCTCGCAAATGAACGATGGCATCGCACTCCAAACCTTCGGAATCGCGATAATGATAGACTTCTCCCAGCAGGCCTGACGCATAAGTTCTGAGGTCACGCACGGCCATTCCCTCGAAGTGCAGGCCGAATGTGTTGAAATCCGACAGCAGGTCTCCAGGGCCGATGCCCAATGCTGCTGTTCCGATGGACGGGTCTGAATAATACCTGGTGTTGGTGGTTCGAATGGCGGTTTTGGAGCGAAGGTTGGGATTCCAGGCCTTTGATTCCTCAATTACAAAGAGTTTTCGTAGTGCGTCAATATAGGCGGAGACAGTTTCCGCATCCATTCCCTTGGGTTCGTTGGCCTGCATATCGGCAGCAATTGTCTCATAGGGAGCCTGCGAGGCAACGTTTCGTGCATAGGATCGCATCAGTTGGCGGACGCGCTCCGGATTGCGGCGGATTTTGTCTACTACGCGGTTCATGTCTTTCTTCGCAACGGAATCGACGTAATCGAAGGCCTGATCAAGCGCGATATCTCTTTCCAAATCTATTGCGGCAGGCCATCCTCCACGGCAGAGGACGAAAGCAAGGTCTTCCTTGGAGAGGTCACTCTTGGCATATATCTTTTCCGGCGCATGGAACAGTTCTTTCAGACTGACTGCTCCGTTGGACTCTCCGGATTCATAGAGCGCCATCGGACGCATCTTTACCCAACCGTATCGGCCGGTACCGGAGTGGCGCATTTTCTTGTTCTCTTCCTGTTTTTCTTCGTCTTCCTCTTCTACGGGGGTGGAAGACCCGGTGAGAATGTAGTGACCGTTGCCGGGGCGATGGTCCACGTCAAAGCGTATGGTGTCCCAGAGTTGGGGCGCAATCTGCCATTCATCAAGCAGGCGGGGATGCTCTCCCTCAAGCAAATCTTGCGGTGCCAGTTCGGCTTTGAGGAGGTTCTCCTTGACACGCTTTGGGTCATCCATGTAGATGATGCTCTTAGCCTGCTGCTCAGCCGTGGTTGTCTTCCCGCACCACTTGGGGCCTTCAATGAGCACCGCCCCTTTCCCGGCGAGTTTTCTGGCAAGCACGGAGTCGGCAATTCTTGGTTTGTAAGTATCCATATCTCCTGTCTTTGAGCGCAAAGATACAAAAAACCGGAGATTGTGGAAAATTTTTTCCGGAGATTATTGAAAACAAAAACGGATGAAAATGGAAAACACTCTGCATATTTGCACCGCTCTCTAGACTGTTAACATTATGCAAAATGTATAGGGAAAGGCTCTTTTCTCGTTTCTTTTGTTTATTTTTGTGTGTTCCGTCAGAATCTTACGCGATTCGCCATGCAGAAGGCTTCTTGGATAGGAATCCGGCTTGACGAAATGTTCCTTGCTTCAACAGTATTGGTGCGAGGAATGGAGATTATTTAGGTTCAATAGCAGTACCTTTATGAGGATGATTACCTATAGGGTGAAGGCGGTGACGAGAGAGTGTAGGGAGGCTAAAATCTGATTGAGAAGGTCAGGGTTTTGTATGTATAGACGTATGTCTTTTTCATCATTCCAGATAGAAGAGTTGTCCGTTGATGGATTGAGTCGCTTCTTGGCAAAGTCGAAGCGAATGGCTCCTTATATCAAAGAAAACGATAGGATGCCTATTTGGGATGGGGAGATTATTCTTTATTCGAAGGATGGACATAAGGCGGAGGATGTGCTCGGGAAAATCTCTTGTCAAATTAAAGGTAGATACAGGAAAGACGCTCCTTACAGCGTTAAATACAATGTAAAGAAGTACGAACTTGAAAACTACTTGCGGGATGGCGGACTCATTTTCTTCGTGGTGTATTTAAATGAGGATAGTGAGACTTATTATTTCGCAAAACTGGAGCCCGTTCGTATCAGGAAATATTTGAAAGATGTCGCTGGAAAAGCAAGCGTATCTATCTGTCTTGAAAGGCTCCCGACGAATCTCAGTGTTGTTGAGCATGATTTCAGGCAATTCTTGAGAGACTGTCAGTATCAGGCTGGTGCCGTATTCCGCCCGGTCGTTCAAATTGAAGATATTGCCCGGTCTAGAAAGAGGTTCCGGCTTGTCGGGGAGAGTTCTAATGGGGATTCACCATTTTTGGCTATCACGAAAGGGTATCATTATCTGTATACTTGCGATGAGAATGGAAACATCGAGGAGCCTATAGGGGATGGTGAGTTTAAGATTGAGTTGATGCAGGAAATCGCAGACTCCATCGGTTTTAGCGATATCTCAATTCCTGCAAAGGTGAAGATGAGACTCAAGGATGGCATGGCCTCCTGGGAAGTTGGCAGCTTCTTCCGTTATGAGTTGCCCGCCATTGGAAGTAATGAGGCGAAGATGACGGTTTCGCTTAGTGATTCAATAGGTGTGAGAGAACGTTATCTTGCATTTCGACTGATGCTTCAGTTCCACAATCATTCTTCCTTTAAGGTAGGCACAGAGGAAAGATCGTGTGCAGAGTTTGTTCTGCCGGAGAAAGATTTGGTGACGATCCAGAGCGAACTTCCGCTGATTGAAGATGTTATCTCCATGCTTGATTTCCTTCACGTCAAGGAGGATTTCGACATCTATGCGTTGTCCGAGCATGATCGCAGACAGTTGTCAGTCGTGTATGATGCAATTATGAAACACCGCGCACTGGCCTTGAGCGAAGATCAGAGGAAGCCATGTACCCGTAGCTTGCAGATAGGACCTCTGCTTCTATTGTTTATTCAAGTAGAGGAGGATGGCCAGTTTTATGTCTATGATTTTTTTACGGCGGATAAGGTCGAGATATGCTCCAAGGCGAGTGATGACGGGGTGAAACTCAGTAGGTACTCTTTTTTGAGTACAGAGGATTTTGCGCTCGTCTCCAATCTCGACAGTTCGACCATATTGGATTCTTTCCGAAGTTTGCCCCGGATTAACAGCGAGGTAGAGGATGCCGTCAATTTCGACGTCTTGAAGATGATATCGGCTTCGGATAATCCGAAATGCAAGCATCCCGAGTTACTGGATGTCGCTCTGACTGTGATAGATTGGCTTATCAGCATTGAAGATGGTCACCAGAAGGATGTATATCAAATCAATCGTCTACAGATTCTCAAAAGGAAGCGTTCCCTTACTAATGAAGAAAAGGAGCAGATCGTCGAAATGTCCGAGAGAGAGCATTCTAATGATGAACTGAAGCTATGTTGTGCTCTTCTTTTGGATGATCAGATGAAAGCCACCTATCATTACAAGAAACTCTCCCCGGAAATGCAGGATTTTTATAAATCATTGCCAATATTTAAGTATTGGAAAGAAGGGACGTTCTAGCTGAAGATGTTGATGTAGAATGCCGAGGAGACCTTGTACATCATTATCAGGACGGTGTCACTATCTGCTCAATGCTATGGCGCCTGGTACTGATATCCCGATTTACCGGTATCCGACCCAAAATGAGTCATTTGTTATTCTTATGGGTTAAATGTGCTCTACAACATATAATGATGATGGCTCCGTGATTCAGTTGGAGGCAAACAGGAAAAGATGAATGCGGGGGAGATGAATGAGCCGAGGCATAGGAAGTATAAAGGGCTGCTTGTTTTGTCGGAGGAGTAAAAAGAAAAAAACATTATCAATAGAAGTGAAAAATGGTTTACCCTGACTGGCAATCTTTTGCATACAAGTATCGAGGACGTGAAGAAGAAGTCTTCGAGGATTTGGCGCGTACACTTTTCCGAAAGGAGATGGGTATCAGATATGGTTTGTTCCAAAGGGTAAATCATAAGGGTAATGAAACGGATGTCATTGAGAGGGATGGGAAGGTAATAGGCTTTCAGTCAAAGTTCTTCACCAATGGTATAAACACCAAGGTTATTATTGACTCTATGAAAGGAGCCAAGGAAAGCCACCCTGAACAAACTCATTACTACATTTACTGCAACCTTGCTTTTGGGAATCCGAGGCGAAGAAAAGGACAAAAGAAAACAGACCCAGTACCAGATATAACTCGGGCAGAAGAATCCATTGAAGCGGTTGCAAAGCAGTTAGGGCTGACCATTGTATGGAAACAGGATAAAGCCATCCTTGATGAGGTTATAGCAGAGAAGTGGATATTTGATGTCTTTTTCAATGTAGATGGAAAACTGGAGAACCTTATTAAGGAAGAAAAGACGCATACCGAGATAGCCCTTGGAAGGATCAACTACTCATGCACCTATAATGGTACGCAAATCCATATCAAGCGTGAAGAGATTGTTGCCCAAGTAGAACGACAAAAGCAATCCACTATTTATGTTATTCATGGTGACGGCGGTTGCGGTAAGACAGCTATCCTGCATGAGTTTTATGACCTTCACGGAGATGAGTATCCTATTTGCTACAGGAAAGCCACTTCACTGAATGTGAAAAGCTTGGCAGATGTTTTCCGTCAAGGAGATGACTATTCGTTTGCAGACTTCAAAGAAGCATATAAAGGATGTGAAAAGAAGTATTTCATCATAGATTCCGCTGAACATTTGGACGAGATAGAAGAGTGCATAATTGTTCCCGCTCTTCTCAAAGGACTGATGGATGATGGCTGGTGTGTGGTGTTCACAGTGAGAAATGTTTTCGCAGGGGATTTATTGAACCTTCTGAAATCAGAAAGCCCCCATTCTGTTATTGAAAAAACGGAGGTGAGCCTGCTAACTGAGAATGTATTAAGGGCTTTAGCACGGATCTATAGTTTCTCTTTACCAAAAGACACAATGCTTTTGGATAGGATCAGAAACCTGTTTTATCTGTCTTTATATACTCAGTATTATAATGAGATTGACCAGAAGTCCAGCGACAAAGCTTTCTTGAAACTGATATGGGATAAAAGAATCAGAGGAAAGAATTCCCGTATAGGTTATATCAGGGAAAATGAATTTGAGGCTTTTATAACCGAGAGAATGCAAAACGGCTCTTTTTTTCTGCCACCAGAGAAATATACGAGCGAGGAATTCTATACATTAATTGATGATGAGATAATAGCGAATGACCCTTCCAACGGACTATTCATAACCCACGACATTTTTGAGGAATGGGGGATGTATCGTATTGTGGACAAGAAATGGAATGAAAAAAACAATGTGTCAGCATTCTTGACCAGTTTGGGCGATACTCGTGCTATCAGAAGAACTTTCCGGCTTTGGTTAAAAGACAGGGCGACAGAGAGTCCTGAAACAATTGAAGAAATAACAAAAGCCGCTTTCTCATCTGATTTGCCCGGGATGTGGAAGGATGAAGTATTGTGCGCCTTGCTGCTATCAGACAAGGCTTCGCAATTCTTTAGCCCATACGAGGGAAAGATTCTAAGCAATCAAGACGCTTTGGCAGAAAAGATAGTCTGGGCACTACGAGTAGGGGGACAATATGTAAAAGAGGTGATTCCGTATAAAGGATATTACTTCGCCCGATACGCTCCGATTGGTTCTGGATGGAAATACATCATTGATTTGCTTTATCAGAACAAAGATAAGGTCCAGATTTCAATGTGGCTGCCTGTAATGCTTGATTGGACAAAAGGAAATAACCGAGGGGAAACAACCCGTAAGGTGGGTTTAATGCTCGTTGCCTATTATCAGAGTGACGCTTATAAAAAAGAAAAGTACCAGGATGGAATAAAGAAATTGGTACATGAAATAGCCAACAATGTGGTATGGGAGGTAAAGGAAGAACTATCCGAACTGTTGCACAATTGTATTGGAAATGATGAATTAAGTGATGATTTCCCAGAATTTGTACTGAGGGAAAACATTGGTGCCATGAACATTCATTTGGCTATTCCGCAAACGGTTATAGACTTGTGTCTTTACTATTGGCGAGAGCACGAAGATGAAGGTGCCAGAGGCCCTTTCGGGCATCATTCACGTCCAGAAAACACTGGTTTTGGAATGGATGAAAATGGTCTGGCATTCCATTATTTTCCTCCAGGGGCTAACCAGACACCTACGATGGCCTTGCTGATAGCGAATGAAAAACTTACTGTGGACTTTGTCATCCGTTTGATGAACGAGTGTATTGAGACATATGCTACATCACAATATGAAGCCTACCTTATTAAGGTTGACATAAAAGATGATGGTAAAAAGGTGAATTGGCAATGGCATTCAGCTTCGCTATGGGGAATGTATAGGGGAATGGGTTCGCCTGTTACACCATATAGCCTCCAGTCTGTACATATGGCACTTGAAGCGTATTTGTTGGAACTGTCTAAAGAAGAGAAATACGACCAGTGCGAGGCCATCCTTAAACGATTGCTATATGAATGTCACAGTTCTTCCGTTTCTGCCGTTGCCGCGAGTCTTGTTGTGGCATACCCCCATCAGTATTGGCGAATAGCTATGATATTGTTCGGGAATGTCTCATTCTTCCAGATGGATTTCTCTCGTTCTATGTCGGAGGGCCAAATGGCATCTTTCTATGGGGCGGGACGAACTCTGAATCCGTCAGTAACTGATGAAAGGTTGGCGACGTGCAAGCAGGAATATAGGAAATCTCATCTGGAGAATGTGTGCCTTCATTATCAATACTATGGTAGTCCGGGAATGTCGGAAAAACAGAATAATGATAGGCAGCAGAAGATATATGCAATCTTGGATGAACACCGTAAACTCTTGAAGAAAACCAAAGGAGAGGCTCGTGATCATCTTGAGATTCTGTTGTCAAGAATGGACAGGCGCAGGTTGAAGGTTAAAGAGTCAAGGCAGGTTGAAGGAGGTTATGAGGTTCAATTTGAAGCGATATTGAACAAAAGTGCCAGACAAATGAGTGAAAACGCCGCTGTTGATCAACAGGAATTGTTTAAGTATATAGGACTGTTGAACTGGGCTATAGCTAAAATGAAAGGAGAAACGCCTCCGAATCAGACATACGGAGATGATATTGAGAAGGTAATAAAAACAGCCAAAGCCTTACAGGAGGAATTGGCAAATGGAAGAGAATCATACCTGACTGATAGTAAGACCCTGCCTTGGGTAGCACCCTGCCTTGTCAAGTTCTATAAAGACCGGTTATCTTCTCAAGACAAGGAGTGGTGCAGAGATATTATTGAACATAAACTGCAAGGTTTTCAAGGGTTAAATGATGTTTTAGACGGGACTTCAGCCTGTATTCATGTCCTGCCGTGTCTGATAGAATTGTTCCCTGAGAACAAAGACAAATATGCGTCATTTCTTTTGAGATGCCTGTTGATTCCTGACTATGGCAATATTAGTTCAGGCGAATGTGCAACAACCGCTATAAGACATTTCAAATTATGGGAGAAAGATCCCGACTTGATGAATAAGCTGGTTTATGGCTATCTTGAAAGTGCCAACAAGCAGATAATAGCCACCAAGGAAATACAAGAGATGAAGAACATCTTCGGGTTGGCTCCAGATAACCCAAATGATGAAATGACGCAAATGGTTGTCGATTATTTGAAGTCGATTCCTTCTATGATAGCACAGGGGCACGAAGCCGTTCATCAATTGTTTAAGGTTACGGATTCTCTTGCGGAACTGTTTATGCGGACAGAAAGTATGACTATCCTTTCGGCATTGCATTATACTGACGCATTGGTAAAAGAGGATTACCTTGGTGATACATTTCTTATGAAACTTATCATCTTGGCAGATTCATACAAGAAACCTGACCGGTTTTGGGAAATCTGGAATTCTTACAGACCGTTAGTTTCAGAAATGGCGAGCGGTTGGGGAAAGCAGCAGTTAAGAACCTACACACTCAATATAGAGTGGAATGATGGTGTAACTGAATGGCACTCTTTGCGTCCAAAAGACCTTGGTTTCTTTACTTTTATGGCGGAGCATTGCGAAGGGAATGCTGTTATATTCAATGGATTAGTGAAAATACTGACTACGGTAGGCAGTAATTATAAGAAAGAGGGTATGGGATGGCTGGCTACTGCTATCAACAAGTATCCAAATTTGAATCTGAAGGAAACTGCGGCATTAATGTATCTTGAATTGGTGATGCTGCCGTATGTCTATGCCAATAAGATGCAGATAAGAAAGACATCTGAATTGCTCGCTCAAGTAAGGATAATACTGAACTTTATGGTTTCCAAGAGTTCTGTGACTGGGTATATGTTGAGGGATTTGGTGAATTAATGAAGAAAAGAATATGGCGAAATCGAGTTTCAGAATCATAGCAGTGAGGCCAATCACACCTATTGGAAGGAATGATGAGACCATTGCGAAGGTAAAAAGTATCCAGAAGAAAGCTTTTGGCAATGACTGGATGTATTTTTATGGTGGTTATCATCTGACAGACATCCCCAATGCCGTAGCAGATGAGTATGACTTACAACCGTTGTATGGTCACTTTCTGGAGGTGCCTGAGGTGGCGGATAACGACAGAATGCTATTTGATTCTGATTCCATCTCGGTTAATATCAGTGCTGTTGTAGGCCCTAACGGAAGTGGGAAAAGTTCTACGATAGAGCTGATGATACGCATTCTAAATAATCTTTCTGTAGCGGCTAAGGGAGAGACGTATAACCACAAGTCTTCTGAACACCTGTTCTACATTGAAGATGTATATGGGAGTATCGTTGGAGTGGAGAAAGACCTGTACTTCCAGATTCAGGTGTTAGGCCGTTCTGTAAAGATAGCCAATTACCTTTGGGATGCGGAAGACAATTGCTTTGTATGCAGTCAGCTACTGGAGTTGTTAGATACGGAAGGTCAACACAACCGCTTCGCTCCAATAAATGGTAGTGGTTTAGGTAAACTGCAGCTTTATAACCTCTTTTACACGGCTATCTTCAATTACTCTATGTATGCCTTTAACTACAAGGACTACTATGAGGAAAGGACATTGGAAGACAGGTGGAGAAAACGTAAGAAGGGGGATGATGCTCAGCTGATGTACGTGGGGGAGTACAACCAAGACAGGAATTGGCTGAAAGGGTTGTTCCATAAGAACGATGGATACCAGACACCCATAGTGCTGAACCCAATGAGGGACAACGGCATCATCAACGTACCCGAAGAGAATAAACTGACGGGTGAGCGACTTCTTAATATGCTGTTCTATACTAACGAGCACCAGAAAGGTCACGGAAAACAGCCGGCGTTCCCTTTCAGAAGTGTTAATGAACATTTAGAAATAGTTGCAATAAAGGTTAGTCAAAAAGATTATCCTTATTTTAGCAGGGAGAACCTGTTTGAAACATTGAATTTCAGGGGTAATTCTCTAACCGAACAGTTTAATGACGTTAGGAAAACACTTTGTACAACGTGGAGTAAGCTGTTCTGTATGAGATACCACGAAGAAACTGAGCATGAGAAACTGGCTTGGGACTATGTGGTATATAAGACACTGAAAATAGCAAAGACATACGATAAGTATAACGGGCTTGAGCAGGAACTTATCTATTTCAAGAAATTCAATCCTGTAAAGATAGAAAAACAGCTGTCAGAGATGCTCTTGGAAGAGACTCATATTACCCTGAAGTTACGTCAGACTCTCTGTTTCTTGAAGTTTAAAGTGTTTAGGGAGGATTATAGGACATTAATTCCGCTCTATGAGGCTTACGACAAATATGCGGATATTATACAAACCTTTAAGAGCATGGATATCAAGATGGACCAGCAAACAGGGCATCTGACCATGAAAGTTCCTGATGGGTATAGTGAGAAAGACCTGCCATCATTTACAGTTGACCCATTTACAGGGCATTTGGTTATGTCATTCTCTGATGAAACAGAAAGACCCATACCGTTGTTTTATCTTCATAAAGGTGAGCTGTATGCAAAGACGCCCGATGTCAGGGAAATCATGCTGCCGCCTATCTTTGACATAACGCTGATGTTAATAGAGAAGAGTAAGATAAAGAAGGACGGCAACTACGATGAAAAAGACCTGATACCAATGTATGGGTTAAGTTCCGGTGAAAGACAGATCTCAGGCGTGGTCAGTAACTTTGCCTATCATCTGGTAAACATCAACTCCGTCTGGAATGATGCAAGCGCCACAAACCTTGGTGCTCATCCTGATGCTAAGGCCTTCAGGGAAAGCGAAGACGCAGTTATCTTCAAATACAAATATGTCAATGCTGTATTTGATGAAGTGGAGCTATATTTCCATCCAGACCTGCAAAGGCGTTTCGTGCGGCACTTGGTATCTACGCTGAAGAACCTGCATCTTGAACATCTTGAGGGTGTGAACATCATCATGGTTACTCATTCACCGTTTGTGCTGAGCGACTTGCCAAGAACGAATGTGTTGGCAATAGGCGATGACGAGAGAATGGTGAAAGAGACATTTTGCGCCAATATACATGAAATGCTGGGTAACAGCTTCTTTATGGACTATACTGTGGGAGACTTGGCTCGGGAGCAGGTGGAGGAAATCATGGGACTGTATAACAAGTACTTGGAATCTAAAAACAAAAGTGGACTTATAACAAAGAACGCAGAGAATTGGGGCAGATACAGATATGTAGCCAGCCTAGTGGCTGACGAGTATTTGCATGGACTGGTAAATAGAATGCTGGATGAAATGAGTCGGTATCTGCCTGATCAATATCTGATTGCAGAGGAACTTGATAGGAGGATTGAGGAAATGGAGGCTCAGTTGCGTGAACTCAAAGCCAGAAAGGAGCGTGGGTCATGATTAAGATGAACTATGGTGATGCAGCCCATGTTGCTCTGCTGAAACGGGACTACCCTAAATTATTCAAGGGAGTACCGAAGATGCAGTCAAGGTGGACTGCATTACGGAAGATGTTATTGAAAAAGGAACCCTCCTTTAGTACACTGCCGTTACGTGTGAATAATCTGCTCGTTATGGATTTTGACGGCCTGGCTGATATATATGAGCAATTTGTTAAGTTGAAATTGGGTTCAAACGATGTCATTATAAAGGATGCTAAGGCATTGTTTGCTTATGAACGTTTTGTTGATGACAAAGGGGTGACTCATGAAGAACAGCGAACAAAGATAGTGAGTTTTCTGATTGACGATAAGAACGGGTTTGATATTCACACCTGCCATTATTGCGATATGGCGTATATTAATGTCTATGAATATGGCCGGGAAAAGAGGATGCACTTTGATTTAGACCACGTGCTTGATAAAGGCCGGTGTCCGATTTTGGCGTTGTCATTATTTAACTTGGTTCCCTCGTGCCAGGTATGCAATGGGCCGAAGATAAAGGGAAAGCGATTGCTCTATAAAGATGATAGATTGAGAAGAAAACTGAGTCCATCGAACCTGAATTACGACTTTGAGGAAAAGGTGACTATAGAAGTGCTGAACACTAAAGGGAAAAGTTCAACGGTGGACTTTGAGAGTAGGATGGATGAGTACGAGGTGAGATTCAACACCAGTAAGGATGCTGATTATGAAGCAGAAGTAAAGGCATTCCATCTGAACGAACGATATAATTATCACAAATGCGAGGCGTTGCGTTTGCTGGATTTAAAGGAAAGATATACGGATGCCCGCATCATGGAACTGGCAAGGATGCTGACAGGCAGCACTGGCGCAATAGGAATAGTACCCAGTGCCAGCAGTCTGGCGGAACTAAAACGAGATATTTTTGCCAAGGAGTTTGGCAAGAAGTTCCATAGGAGTTTTGGCAAATTGCGAGATGATTTGCTTGGATAGAACACAATTATTTCAAACTAACGAAAGATATAGAAATAAGCCTTGAATGAAGTTGAAGTTTGATTTAAAGAACTGCTTTGGCATAGTGGAACCATCACCGCGAGCAATAGAGCCAACATTTATTCGTGCCAGGTTGTTCAAATAGCTTCTTTTGGGAGAATCCGCAGTTGACTGACCTCCGCTTGTAATAGACACTTGGGTTCTTCTTCTCATCAGTAAGCATACCGAGCAAACATAAGTAACATTTCATTATATGCAAGTCGCAGCAACTTCCGTGTAAGTTACGGTTAGTTTCTGCGACTTGCACTTAGTAGCACGCTACTGGCGCCAGTTCCCGGGGAGCAGATAGGACAGATCTCCCTTGTAGCCGTGGCGTTCGTGCAAGTTGTTGGCTGATGGGCAAGACCATGGCCGAGTAAAAGGCCGATCTCCCACACGACGTGGTGGAAGACTCATCCATCAATCGACGATCTCCGCGCCGAAGGCGTGGAAGAAGAGGTGCTCACCGCCGTGAACCTGCTCCCCCATCATCCGGGAATGACCTACGAGGACGATATTATTAATGGCGGCGAAAAGAAAAAAGGACGACCCTTTTACGTTCAGAGCTAACACAATCTTCTGTACCGGTCAGTATGGATGTCAGGTCTTTTGGACCGGCAAGCGGCTAAATCATTAAAAACAAGGCGGATAGAAAAACCTATCGGTGAGGTCTTTTTTATGTCCGATTCTTAAGCTCTTACGGGGGGGGGGAAGGTTTTCCACTAACAAAATCTGTGTTGGTGGCCCTTTTGATTGAACATCTGTATTAAATTATAACAAATAGTATCACAATAGACAAACAGAGGCCGCGTCCTGTTTTCTGGCTTGGACACCCCCGTCCTTTTCTTCCCCTTCACCTATTGTCGCATCATTCTTGAAGTAGCAACTGTCGTGAAACCGCTAAGGAGAAGCTTTTACGCTGTTTTTTTCGAATGGAGAGCGGGGGATGCGGATTCGGCCGAGATCTTCGTCATTGTACCGCCGTTTGGCCGCATTGAAGATGGTCCCGAGTTTGGTGAGGTATGCCTTCGCGCCAGTCCCGGGGCGCTTAGCCTGTTTGGTGGCGACGGTCTTCTTGAGCTTCCGGTCAAAGTGGTATTTGGGTTCGTTGTCCAGGAAGTGGGCGAAGTCTTCGAGGAAGGGGAGGTTTATGTCGTTGATGTCCAGGTTCTGGCTACCGACGTATCGGGCAAGGGCCGACACGGCCACGCGATAGGTATGTTTGGTGGATTCGGTGATGGATGCTTTCTCGATGTACTCTTCCGCAAAGGTGAAGAAGTTCAGATGCCAATCTTCATCCATCACCGTTTCCTTTACGGAAGAGACGATGAAATCGACGTTCGCCCGAGGCATGTCGAATACGGAGATGTCGTTTTGGGCGTTATAGAGCTTCAGGATCAGTTCTTCACATTTCCGCCGCAGGTTCCCCATCTTGAGCTTATGGTCACGGGTAAGGTCGGCAGGGTAAGCCACCATGTCCGTCTTTATTCGGCGAAGCTTCTGCTTGTGGGTGACTCGGATATAGATCGGGTAGGTCCCATCTTTCCTCTTGTATGTCGATACTTCAATCCGGAAGGTTGCCATCTTACATGTTTTTGCGAAACTATTGCGAAACAAATGTAAGAAATCTTGCAAAAAAATAACCAAATTGAAGGTTGTTCTGAGAGGTGCTTAAATCGGTCAAAAATGCCCTCTACAGGCCTCTGTGGCCTATAAAAGAATACCGCCGCGTGCATCATTGCAAGCGGCGGTCGCAATTCTAACCTAAAACAGAACTATTCGGGTGTATTTTGTTGATTATCAGAGGCGTGTCATTGTGTTACGCACGATTCTGCATAACATATGCGTAACATCTACCTCTTTTGGGCACAATATATCGTTGTTTTTTTCGGGAAAGCCATGTGAATTTCAATCACTGCCAGAGGTATAGCTAGTGATAGCGATAGATGGCTTTATCATAACAGGTGCGCATTGTGCGCATTGTGCGTATTCCAAAGGTAGAGGTGAAACAATACTGACTCATAGTAAGGCAGATAAAGGGGACATTTATTTGCTATGCAAACTCTCTGCATAGACGAAATAAATCATTATATTTGTATGTTTTACCCTTCATCCATGGCCAGCAACAAACATGCACAGATCCGCTATAAAGTACTGGACGATTGTTTCAGTAATTACCGGCGGAAGTTCTATTTTGAAGACCTCTTGGAGAAATGTAATGAGGCTCTTCGGGATCTTTATGGAGAAGACCATTCTGGAATTAAAACCCGCACGCTGCGTGCTGATATTTCCTACATGCGCGACCGTGCGAGCGAAGCTGGTGTCGAGATAGAGGTAAAGGATGATGGAAACGGCTTTTTCTATCGTTACTCCGTGCCGGAGTTTTCCATTTTCAAGCGAGGCCTTGGCGAAGATGACCTCGCCCAGCTCAAGGAAACGATCCTGATGCTTCAGCGCTTCAAAGGTACGCCTAACTTCGACTGGATGTCTGAATTGGTGGTTAAGTTGGAGGACAAACTGAAACTACGTGGTGTTGCCAAAAGCGTTGTTGGTTACGACGAGAACAGAACTTATACTGGCCTTGAATGGTTCCAAGACCTCTTTGATGCCATCATCAACAAGGCCGTTCTTCATATCCAGTACAAGACTTTTGCGGATATTACTTACGACTGGACGATTCATCCGTATTATATCAAAGAGTATAATAACCGCTGGTTCCTTTTCGGCCTCAATGAGGAGCAAAATTCAATCTATAACATCCCCCTGGATCGCATCTGGGATCTGGAGCAGATTCAGAAAAAGTACATCCCTTCCAGTATTGATTTCGAAACGTACTTCGACGATGTTGTTGGTGTGAGCGTATTCCCAGGGAAAAAAGAGCCCATCCGCCTTCAATTCTCAGAACATCGCTTCCCCTATGTGACAACCAAGGCTATTCATCAATCCCAGCATATCCTTGATTACGAGAACCGTATCGTTGAGATTTCTGTCGTCCCTAACAATGAGTTGGAAGCCCTTATTCTCTCTTTTGGAAAGGATGTTGAAGTTCTTGCGCCGGACACCTTCCGAAAGCAGATTCAAAACGTAATTCGTGAATCTTACGAGAAATACTGCCCTGTGCAAATTGATTGCACAGGGGCGCCATACCTTTGCATCGACGAAAAAACAAAAGGAGAATGACTATGGCAAAAAACAGCAACTACACCATTTCCGAAAAGGCTCAGAGCATTATTAAGGCCATTAATCCTTATAACAGTTGGGGCAATTACAATTGGATAATTGGTTCCTTGTATGCAATGAAAGAGGATGCGGATCCGGAAATCGTCCGCGTTTTGAAGGTCGATGTCGATCGCTTCTCCGCTGAAGTATCTTCCGAGGATATCGCAGCTCTTCGAAACGAGTACACCAGTGTTGTCCGTTATTGTTACGACAAGGCCAAGAATGCTCAATTGAAGATTTATCATGATGAGCGTGCTTGGGAGGTCCCTTCTGACATCGTTGAATTCTGCAAAAAAGCCATAGATCCGAAACCGGAGGATTATACTTATATCCCATTTGCC
>JAEEGL013447537.1_pt1 | contig 15666 bp, 13 predicted proteins | sample 9134231 | NCBI WGS metagenome assembly JAEEGL01 (sample SAMN16246548, study PRJNA631951) | gut metagenome | biome: gut microbiome; feature: rumen; material: fiber-attached | host: Bos | place: Iran: Karaj | collected 2018-10
ACCATACTCTCTTGCTACTGAGTAGCAATCCATTATTGCTGATACCTGAGGAACACCGATACCTGCAACTACACGTGTTGTACAGATTGATCCGGGACCGATACCAACCTTAACAGCATCAGCGCCAGCCTCGATGAGAGCCTTTGTAGCAGCTGCTGTAGCAACATTTCCTGCAACAACCTGAAGATCCGGGAACTTTTCCTTGATCATTCTGAGGCACTTAAGAACGTTCTCTGAATGTCCGTGTGCAGAATCAAGAACTACACAGTCAACCTTAGCATCAACAAGTGCACCTACACGGTCAAGTACGTTGGCACTGATTCCTACACCTGCACCGCAGAGAAGTCTTCCCTGGTCATCCTTAGCTGAAAGAGGATATTTGATGGTCTTCTCAATATCTTTAATAGTAATAAGTCCTACAAGATTGTAGTTATCATCTACAAGAGGAAGCTTTTCCTTCTTGGACTTTGCAAGGATCTGCTTAGCCTCTTCAAGTGTGATTCCTGCCTTAGCAGTTACAAGATTTTCACTTGTCATTGCCTCTCTGATCTTCTGATCGAAATTAGTCTCGAACTTAAGATCACGATTTGTGATGATACCAACCAGCTTTCTGCCCTCTGTGATCGGCACACCTGAAATACGGAACTTTGCCATCAGTGCGTCTGCATCAGCAAGCGTATGATCTGGTGAAAGAGAAAAAGGATCTGTGATGACGCCGTTTTCAGATCTCTTAACCTTGTCAACCTCATCAGCCTGAGCTTCGATTGACATGTTTTTATGGATGATTCCGATACCCCCCTGACGTGCCATAGCGATAGCCATGCGGTGTTCTGTTACTGTATCCATACCGGCACTCATCATGGGGATGTTGAGCTTAAGCTTCTTTGTAAGATGTGTGCTTACATCTATCATGTTCGGCACAACCTGTGAATATGCCGGAACCAAGAGTACGTCATCAAAAGTAATTCCTTCGCCAATAATCTGTCCCATTTTTTTCTCCTTTTTAGTCCATAAATACTTTACGAGGTGCAATGTTTTTTACAGCTTCAACCATTTCTCTTGTAGGCTCGAAAACAACTTTTTCTCTGCCATCATAATACATAGTATAAGTAACATCCGGCTGCTGTTCTTCTCCGGATGAAAAATCAAGCAATCTGTAGTTGTCTTTATTACGATATTCGTCCAGATGGTAGGACTTAGACGGCGCAAGCACTTCCATGCGCTCTGCTTCGAATGTTGCTACTCTTTTTCTCTTACTTTTGTTAAGAATCTTGTCTACTGTTATCTCGCGTTCACAGTACTGATATTCATATTCTATGGAAGCATTGAGATTTGCAAAATATACGCCCACCCCAAACGCAACAAACAGAATCATGAAAATGATGTTTCCAGAAAGAAATCCCAGAAGGAAAGAACATACTGCCAAAATAATTGTCAGATACTTAAGAAAAACCATAAGTGGCTGAGATTTTCTGGCAACAAGAACTTCGACGTAACTATTGTCATTCATCATTTTTTTGCATTTTTCCTTTCATATTTTTTAAACGTTATGATATATTAACTGTAAACTCTCGTCAAGAATGCTTACACAACTTAATAAAAAAAGTTTTTTTGCGAGTGAGAGTTTCCAGTAAATTAAGAGGTGAAGTAAAAATGAATATCAACGAAGAAAAACACAACCAGTGGCAGGCCCTGAAAGGGATGGGGTTCAAAGCTCACTGGGATTATTTTTGGGATTACTACAAAATTCACGTTATCGTCGCTATAATCGCGATAATTGCTATAGTTTCAATGGCAAAAGACATTATCGGCCAGAAGCCCTATGCTCTTTCCTGTACCTTCATAAACACAGCAAGCATGCAGGAATCCGGCACTTTAAAAGCAGATTTCGAAGAGTATGCGAAAATAGATACCTCAAAGTATGTTGTATCAATCGATGCTTCTTCCACCATTGACCTTAACAATCCCGACCAGTACACAATTGCCAATTCAGAGCGAATTTACGCAATGATCGCAGCAAGAGACCTGGACATCATCATGGCAGATGAAGCGATTTTCAATAATTATATAGGAAATGAAATTTTTCAGGACCTGCGTTTATTTTTCACAGAAGATGAACTGGCAGCTCTCGGAGACAAAGTTATCTACGCAGATCCTGCCACCTTTGAAAAGAAGGACGATGCAGAGAGCATGGATGTAGAGACTACAACTCCCGCGACCAACAACATTATTGAAAATCCCGATGAATCAGAAAAAGCCAATCTTATTCCCGTAGGAATAAAACTCGAAAACAATGCTCACCTTGATGAGCTCGAGTACTACCCAGGCGAACCCGCCTACATTGGCATTGTAACCGCCAGCGAACGCACAGACATGGCCAAGGACTTTATAAACTTTTTGCTCAATTAAGCCCTGATTCACATAACCATTATTATACTTAGTACCAACTCATAAATTCCATTCAGATATATGTACTTTTCCTTGACCCACAAACCCGTTAAGATATCTGACCATCCTAACGTACAAAGATCACATATTGTCTGAACAAACAGGCGCCGGGACATACATTTGTTAATGCGTAGTTCTCGGACGAGCAGGATGATTTTCAAAATAAAAAACAGTGGAAGCACGACTTCTTTGAGCAACGTCGAAAGGAGTGCTTCCACTGCTTTTTTATTTTAGAAAATCACCGCGCAGACGAAAACAAGCATTAACAAATGTATGTCCCGGCGCCGTCCTATCATCACAACTGGGTCATTACGAAGATATCGTAAATGGCTTTGATAGCTTTTTCGAAATCACGGTTCTCAACACCGATGATGATGTTAAGCTCTGATGAACCCTGGTCGATCATACGACAGTTTACGTTCATATGAGCAAGTGCGGAGAAGATACGTGCTGCAGTTCCGCGCTGTCTCTTCATACCGCGTCCAACGACTGCAATAAGCGCAAGATCTGACTCAATCTCAAGAAGATCGGGTTTTGCAAGTCTGTGGATTTCTGAAACAACTGCCTGCTCCTTGTCAATGAATTCATCCTGTGCAACGAACACTGTCATAGTATCAATTCCTGAAGGAACATGCTCGATTGAAATATTCTGGTCCTCAAAGGCCTGAAGAACCTTTCTTACAAATCCAACCTCTGAGTTCATCATATCCTTAAGGATATTCACACAGCAAAAGCCCTTCTTTCCGGCAACACCTGTGATTGTGTATTTGGATTTCTTTGCTGTTGATTCAACGATCCAGGTTCCGCTGTCCTCAGGTCTGTTGGTATTTCTGATGTTTATCGGAATGCCTTCTTTTCTTACTGGGAAGATCGCATCCTCATGGAGAACAGAAGCGCCCATGTAAGCAAGCTCTCGAAGCTCTGTATAAGTGATTGTCTCAATCGGAGCAGGTCTGTCAATGATTCTGGGATCTGCAACAAGGAAACCGGAAACATCTGTCCAGTTCTCATATACATCTGCATGAATCGCTCTAGCAATGATAGAACCTGTTATATCTGAACCGCCTCTTGAAAAGGTCTTGATCTTTCCATCTTCATAAGCACCGTAGAAACCTGAAATAACAGCGTGCTCAACACCTGCAAGGCGCTTAGCCATTCTGCGGTTTGTAATTTCAGCATCAAAGCTTCCATCCTCATCAAAAAGCACTACCTCTGCAGGATCGATATACTCAAAGCCAAGATAATTGGCCATGATCTTACCATTTAAGAACTCACCTCTTGAAGCAGCGTAGTCGCTTCCTGCCTTAGCCTTAAAGTTCTTTTCAATCTCTACAAACTCTTCCTTCAAAGTAATCTTTAACTTAAGGCCCTTTATTATCTCATTGAATCTTGCCTCGATTGCAGCAAGCTCCTTTGTAAAGTCCTTGCCTTTTTCCGCAAGCTCGTAGCACTGATAAAGCATATCAGTAACCTTGGTATCAAGGTTTGTTCTTTTTCCGGGAGCGGATACTACAACATATCTGCGCTCCTTGTCAGCCTTGATAATATTGGCTACCTTCTCAAACTGCTTCGCATCTGCACAGGAACTACCACCGAATTTTACTACTTTCATTTTTTCACTCCTCTATTTTTCCCCTCATCCGTCAGCTTCGCTGACGGATGAGGGCTTATTATCACAATAATCTCAAATATCCCTTAGCTCCGCTAAGCTTCTCAAATTTCTCTGCAAAATCGCGCTCTGACATCTCAGGTGATACAAATGCAAACTCACCGTTAACCTTACTGCAGACTACTTCCTTTATATCTCCGAAAAGCTCACGTGCACTGCTCTCTCCGGCAGCATCGCATCTTACAAAGAAGTTTCTGACGTCATCATTTATAGAAGCAACTTCAGCGGGAACATTTTTCATATTCCAGTCGATATGCTTGCCCTTGTGACGGACGATATCAATGACATCCGCAACAACAGCTGAAGCTGTAGCCTTTTTTCCTGCTCCCTTACCGTAATACATTACATCACCGAGCATGTTGCCGTGAACATTGATTGCATTAAATACGCCGTTTACATTTGCAAGTGCCTCATCGAAAGGAATAAGGAAAGGAGCAACCATTGCAAAGAACTTTCCATCCTCTCGCTTGCAGCTTCCAAGAAGCTTGATTGCCATATGAAGCTCTCTGGCATACTCGAAATCCTCACCGGTAATCTTGGTAATTCCTTCTGTATAGATATCCTCGTGCTTAACAAACTGACCACTCATTATGGAAGCAAGGATTGCAGTCTTTCTGCACGCATCATGACCTTCAATATCAGCTTCGGGATTTCTCTCAGCGTAGCCCTTATCCTGAGCAACCTTTAATACGCTGTCAAAATCAGCACCTTCCTGATCCATCTTGGTCAGAATATAGTTTGTTGTTCCGTTTAAAATTCCTGTGATAGAATCAAGTCTCTCATGACGGATAGAATCGTTCATAGAGCGAAGCACCGGAATTCCGCCGCCTACACTTGCTTCAAACAGGTAGCTTACGTTGTTCTTTTTAGCAAGCTCAACAAGCTCAGGTCCGTGAGCTGCAACGAGCTCCTTGTTGGAAGTGCACACGCTCTTTCCGCTCTCAAGCGCCTTCTTGGAAAAAGTGAAAGCCGGCTCAATTCCTCCCATAGTTTCACATATTACCTCGACTTCAGGATCGCTCACGATCACTTCAAAATCGTGAATCACTTTATCTTCATGCTTATCTCCGGGGAAATCGCGAAGATCCAGTATGTATTTAATCTCTACCTTGTCACCTGCGCTGTCCTCAACATGTTCTGCGTTTACATCCAGAACTTCTGCGACACCGCTTCCCACTGTGCCGTACCCCAATACTGCAATCTTTGTCATTTTGACTTCCTCCTGTAGATAAATTTTTCCATAAACCAAGCCAGATAAAACCGGCTGAGTATTTACAACTTACACTTCTGCGCTTCTGCCAATAATCTGTACATTATGTACACGTGGCGAAGACTTCAATTTTCCAATCATATCTGCCATATCGCTTGTAGTCGGCAAAACCTGTATTCCTACCGACAGTGCCGCAACCCCGTTATAGGGTATGGCCTGATGCACCGTCAAGATATTTGCTCCGCATCCCGATATTATTTTCAAAACATCAGACAGCACTCCAAGCTCATCATCCATCTGCAAATTGAGTGTCAGGGTTGTGCCCTGTAGACTATCGTGAAATTCATAGATATCATCTTTATATTTGTAAAAAGAACTACGACTGATCCCAAGGCGCTCCGAAGCCTCATTAACCGTTTTGCATTTCCCTGTATCCAAAAGCTTCTTGGCTTCAAGGACCTTTAGCAAAACTTCAGGAACTGCCTGCTTTTTCAGCACGTAGTACGCTGTCTCTTCCTTCATATTCTGTTCCTCATGAAATATTTAAGATGTCCATGGAAAGACATATGCGATATTTGTTCTTGTGCCGCGGACATTTGTGCGTCCATGAACGATATTATCACAGAACAGATTTTAACGCAAGCACTTTAGCAAATTAAATTGTAAAAGGAGATGCATTACACATCTCCTTCAAATACCGTTGTCGCAGGACCGGTCATATAAACCACATTTTCTTCCCTGTCCCATTTACATTTTATTTCTCCGCCCCTGACATGTACCGTTATGTTGTCAGAGGTATGGTCGTTCAATACACATGCCACAACTGTAGCGCAGCATCCCGTTCCGCAGGCCAGCGTCTCACCTGTACCACGTTCCCAAACACGCATATGAACATTCTCCCTGTCATCGATAGTCACAAATTCCGTATTGATGCCCTTAGGGAAGAACGCATGACGCTCAAACCTTGGTCCTATCTTTTCAAGGTCAAGTGTGTCAATATCAACACCTCTGTTCAGGAAAACAACAGCGTGCGGATTACCCATGGACACACAGGTAATCGAATACTCTCTGTCCAAAACCTTTATCGGATAGTTAACCACCTGCTTTGCAGCCATTGCTCTCGCATCCGGAAGGGAAACCGGTATCTCTGAAGGCGCAAGTATAGGTGCACCCATATTTACCCGTACGCTCGTAACTATATCGTCTTCAGTCTTAAGATCGAGGATTCTCACTCTTCCTCCGCTTACTATGCGGAGCTTTTTCTTATCAGTAAGTCCCTTATCATAGACGAATTTTGCCACGCATCGAATTCCGTTTCCGCACATCTCGGAATAAGAACCATCCGCATTGTACATCTCCATCTCGAAGTCAGCCAGGTCATCTTCGAATTTATTTATGAAAATTACACCGTCTCCTCCAACACCGAAATGTCTGTCACTAAGGAGCTTTACAAGATCCGGCTTATCTTCTTTTTCAACTTTTTCCTTGCTGCCATCGATATAGATATAATCATTACCACAGCCATGCATTTTAGTGAAGTGCATAAATCAGGTCTCCAATCATTAGTATATAAATGATTATACCCACTATTATTTTTATATGTCAAAAGAAAATGAAAGCCCCGGACTATACTCGCCCGGAGCCTTCTGCCCAAATGTTTCGCTCGTTCAGAAAAAGGTCTTTTTTAGTCGGATGTTTTCTTTCCTATCACAGAGCCGAAGTTCTCACCTGAGGTCAAGGATCCATGACATACAATGTTCCCATCCTTATCATATTCGAAGGTTATAACCGCCACAAAATTATCTTCCACAAGAGTGCATACTCCTGTGCTCTCATCATATCCTTGAAGCTCTTTCTCAGTCCAAAGGACATTTTCTCCGGTCTCCTTTCTGGTTTCACCGGTAGAACTTATTATCTCAATGGTCATCGTATAATGTCCTATAACTTCCTGAAGTGACGGAACCTTTTTGGCATCCTCTGCCTTAGGCGCAGTATTTCCTGAAGTTGTCGGTTCTGTATTTCCTGTAGTTGTGGGTTCAGTTTCAACCTCTGTCATAGGTCCATCATCATTCTGCGAAGTAGGCGTAGCCGAACTTCCCTGATATTTTGCGTCAGCAAGCATTGCAGGGATAAATCTCTTCACTGTCTCCGATGCAAGATACGGCTGCGTGAAACCAAAATAGTAATAATTGCGGTCAATGATAGTCATATAGCAATACAGACACATACTGCTTGGCATACTTGCATCCGTAAAGGATGATTCGCACACAATGCCCTGTGTTCCACCAATATTGGCTCTGTCTTTTCTTACCACATACTTTGAATTCCTGTTGTAGTATTCTTCGAAATAGTCGAGAATTTCCTCATCGCTCATATTGTCATAGTCAGAGCCTGTCAGCTTCTCCGCATGAATCAGCATAAAAGTAGGAATATCCGGAGTAAAGTAGTAGAAAAGTGTATCGGCATCCTCATTTTTTATAAGCTTTGTGGAATCCTTAAAGGTCAGATCCCCATATGTATTTTCATTATCTAATGCAGGAACCTCTAACGCATAATCAGGATAAGAGACTCTAAAATCATTATCTGATGTCTCAAGTCTGAAAGCATGCGCATAGATATCACTCTGAATAAAATCTATCTCAGGAAGCCTTAAATCAGGATTAACGCCATTGTATTTTCCAAATACACGGACATCCTTTCCTACAGCCTCCTGCACCAGCGACCAGTAATTACTTGTACCACCGGCGCCGCAGTAAGCTGCCCAGTTACCTTCAGCAGTCTTCACAATAATAGATTTGGAAACATTATCAAAATCAATTGCTTTTCCTTCTATCCAAATAAGACTCTCTTTAAGTGAATCATTGTTTGCTGCATATTTTGCATAATCAGTGGCTCTCTCAAAGTCCTCTGTATACATTGCTTCTGTATTATCAGCTGCAAAAGCTGTAACCGGCAAAAGTGAAACAGTAATCAGTAAAATAAGTATGCTTGCAAAAATCCTTTTTTTCATATGCGCACTCCTTTTTGTGGCAGTGCGGGAAATGCTTCCCCCACAGTACTTCGGGTTCTTTGTGCTGTCATTATATCATCCATAAAGACAAAAAAGATGCGTGTCACAAAAATGTCATCGACATTTTAGGACACGCATATAATATTTAGATATTATTTATAAATTATTGTTTTTCATTCAAGGCAGGAATCTATAAATTCTTCCCATGCTCCCTGGCAAGCACGTAAATTCTCTCACTCTCCTCAGTGGGCTCCTCATGAGTCTCTGCATCAATTGCAGTAATAAAGGTCATGCCGGACTGTTCGACAAACTGTCTCATTTCAGCCATAGTATACCCCCTTTGGAGATGTGTTTCTATCGATCTCTCAAATAGCTCGTCACCGGAATCATGTATACCCTCTCCGACCTTATTATCAGAACCTCGCACATCCTTCTTCACAAACAAAGTAAGATCATACTCATTTATATTAGTATCAACATCAAAGAAATTTTCCCAGATAAAGCTGCAGTCCTCTCTGTTCTCAGCAATGGTCACATTGCCGATTACATCCCTGTACTTATGAAGAGTATTGAAATCAAACAGGAAAAGTCCGCCCGGATACAGGTAGTTATTAACCTTTGTAAAGGTCTTCCTTATCTGCTCATCCTCAATAAGATAATTGATGCTGTCACATACACTCACAATTGTTCCCGCGGTACAAAAAAGATCCATATCACACATATCCTGTTCGAGGTACATGATATCAAGACCTGCCTTCTCCATCTTGCTTCTGGCCATTCCAAGCATATCTCCGGAATTATCAATTCCTATCATGTCATAGCCAAGCTTAGCCATCTCCTCGGTAAAGCTCCCTGTTCCGCAACCAAGCTCAACCACCAGGTTCTTCTCCTGTAACAGAAGCTTTTCCCTATCCTCCTCGCCGTCAGCGGACTCCTCATAGTCCGAATCTGCTTCAGCCGCAATCTCTGAATCTTCTCCATTTTTCTTATAAGGAACAGAAATCCCATATCCTGAAATGAGCCGCGATATATACGCAGCCCAATCATGATATGGGGTCTCATCCATAAATTCATCATATACTTTTGCAAAATCTGTATAGGCTTCCATAATTGCCTCCTGTATCTACAGATTATTTTAATGCATTCTTGATCAAATAGCTAGACACGTTTGGGGTATCAGCCTGCAACACCCATGATAGCGCTGGCTGTTACAAAGCTTATAATGCCCATAATAGTACCGGCAAGAGCTATGCCTCCGATAACTGCCATAACACTCTTCTTGAAATCCATATCAAGAATAGAAGCTGCAAGTGTACCTGTCCATGCGCCAGTGCCGGGAACAGGAATACCTACAAAGAGAAGCAGTGCCCAATAAAGACCGCCACCTGCCTTTTCCTGGAGCTTCATTCCACCCTTCTCACCCTTAGTAAGGCAGAAGTTAAAGAAACCACCAATAATCGGCTTATCCTTTCCCCATTCAAGAATTCTTCTTGCAAAGAAGAAAATAAAAGGCATCGGGATCATATTGCCAATAGCAATAATTATGTATGCTAATAAAAGATTAAAGCCAGGAGTTGCCGCTTTAATTCCATGAGCTATCGGAATAGCACCTCTAAGCTCAAAAAGCGGAACCATAGACCAAAAGAACACAATCAAATACTTCTTAAACATTTATTAAAGCCTTTCTAAAAAACCCACATTGTCCGTTCATAATAAAATAAACAAACAAATATAAAACACTCCAATGCAAGATTTTACCAAAAGGAACCTAATCCGACAAGTATTATTTAACAAGCCTCTATTTATGCGGTTCTCCATGGTATGCGTAACACAAACACAAATTTCCGGTACCCATATCGTGGGCGGACTTTTGGAATACTATGACAGGTAGTCCTTAAGGAAGGCTATTAGTTTGTCCATCTCCTCGTCCGTGCCGATGGTTATTCTAAGATGGTTGTAAATTCTGTCGGTGCTCCAGTGCCTTACATAAATTCCTTCCTTTTTAAGCGCAAGGAAAAGCTCTTCACCGGATACCTTATAGTGTTTCGCAAAAATGAAATTCGCCTTGGAATCCGGGAAGGAGAATCCAAGTGATTGCAATTCCTTCTTTACCCGCTCCCTGGTTGCAACTATCTTTGCACATGTATCCTTGAAATATGCATCATCCTCTATTGCTGCAACGCCCAAATCAAGAGAAGGCCTGTTCATAGTATAAGAATTGAATGAAAATTTCGCATCCTTCATATATCCAATCAGTTTTTTGGATCCAAAGGCATAGCCGATTCTCATACCTGCCATTGCACGTGATTTGGAGAAGGTCTGCACGATCAGAATGTTATCATATTTTTTTATAAGAGGAAGTGCGCTCTCCCCACCAAAATCGATATATGCCTCATCTATAATGACTACAGAATTTCTGTTATGCTTTACGAGCTCTTCCAGTTTGCTCACAGGTTCATAGATTCCAACAGGTGCATTGGGATTAGCGATTATCACTCCTCCGTTTGGATGCTTTTCTTCATAGTAGTCCTCAAAGTTAATCCTGAAATCATCATCAAGCGGAATCTTTTTATATGGAACTTTGTATAATTCAGCCCATACATCATAAAAGGAATAGGTTATATCAGGAAACAAAATGGGCTTATCAGAATTGAAAAAAGTAAGATAAGCCATAGACAGCACGTCATCAGAACCCACTCCTACAAAAATCTGATCCTCCGGTACACTATAGTATTTTGAAAGTGCATCCACCAGGACAGAAGCCTCAGGATCGGGATACAATCTCATATCCTCATACTTCATTGACTCTAAAAGTTTTCTCACACCTGGTGCCGGCGGATAAGGGCATTCATTTGTGTTAAGTTTTATTATATTTTTATCCTGGGGCTGTTCTCCCGGAACATAGGGAACAACCCTTCTTACTGCCTTTTCCCAACTCATTTTCAGCCTCCGATTCTGTAAAATCACTTATTTGTAACATTGTTCATAATATCACACCAAAGTATAAATATACAATTCAATGTTATATTTATGCATCATTTAGTATAACGCTTCCACATCCGTAACTTCGTTATTTTCTACTTTGTAGCTCCATATTGAATGTCCCGGAACCCTGTGCTCCGTCAGATATATTCTGCCGTCAATATAATTCATGTTGTAAGGTGTTCCTCCACCTACAAAATATGCGCTGTAAATCTCTTCGTATTTTCCTTCCGAAAGATCTCCTAAATCCTTTACCCGTAGCATAGTAGCAGCATCCTGACTTCCGGCTACATCAGTTGATACGGTTATGTAAAAATAATCTCCGTCACGCCTTAAAGCAGCCATCCCTGCAATTTCATCAGATACCGGATACTGCTCTACTATATCCAGTGATCTTTTGTCACACTTTATTATCCCGGAAGATGTTCCATCAGATTTTATACCTGACACAAAATATATATAATCTCCTTCAAGATAGAAAGACCTTATATATATCCCATTTAAGGTGCTGGCATTATCAACCATCTCATCTACACCGGGTTCTACATTTTCACATCCGACACGCCTGATCTCAAACAGATACATTTCGGTATTGTCATCCTCATGCCTGAAAACATATATCTCACCTGTAGCTGAGCTCAAAACATAGAATGCCTGCTCCTCCTCATCATACTCAGTATAATGAGGTCTTTTTCCTATATCATTAAAAATCTGAGTGTTTTCATACACTTCATCTTTTTTCTCAAAGACCATAACACGATTATTTTCGGTGTCATCTACGAGCAGAACATTTCCATCTCCTGCTATTGTGTGGGGCTGCTTGACATCCTTTGTTAACACCTTCCACTCTCCAAGCGGAGCCGAGCAGTTATCATTATATATTATCTGGTCATGATAGCAATCAACAATAAACCAGGTATTATCAATTTTTTTTACGCAGGTCGGTACGCTCAATGTAAATTCGGTATTATTTTCACTAAATACCGAATTCCCCTGTGAGACTTTATCCGCTTTTCGTAAATAGCCATCTTCGGACTTCCATGATTTTTCTGCTTCTGTCTCATGAACTGCCACCTGATTCCCTGCATTTCCTTCAATCTCTGTCGTACCACACCCAAGAGCACCTGTAAATAAAGTTAATCCAAATAAAATAACTGCAATTCTTCGCATTTTCTAATTTGATTTAACCCCTTCTCATTAAATAATAAAGGCAAGCTCTCAAACATCGGAAAGCTTGCCCTTTAAGCATCTTTATAAAATCGCCTGTTGCTTTTCTCCCGAGGGAATCTCCCACTTGTTGGCTTCGTTCTCATAATCTTCCGCAAGATCGAGATTACCCAATTCACGGTAGCATTCAGCTATCTTATGCATAGCCATATCTCCACCCCTGTGTATATCAAGAATCGGCGAAGTCTCATAAGCGGCATTGTAATACCATACTATCGCCTCATCAAGGTCACCCTTCTTCCGGTAGAAATTACCAAGCTCATAGCACATCTCACTTGATGGAATTGTGGTCAGATCCTTAAGTGAATACTTCAGAATTTCCTCCGTTTTCCCATCTATAACAGCGATATGTGCAAGCACGCAGGCTGCTTCCTTTATCTGATCAAGATCACGTCCGTTATCAGCAATTGATTCCTCAAAGAATTCCTTGGAAAGCATGAAATCCTCCTCCGTGCCAACCATAAAGAGTTCTCTGGCATACATATTATGAAGACGTTTACTGATGTATTCGCCCTCTCTCACAGCACGTCTGAATGCGGATAAATCTCTTTCTCCATGATCCTCTGTGGGATTGTGCCAAACTTCCACTTCACTGTTGCAAACCGTAGAATCCAGCTTAACCATCTCATGTATAGGATCATGCCATACATATTTCCGAAGTCTTCTGAAAAGCTTGGGTCTGAGCTCACGATCAAAATTATAAACCGTATTGTGGCTTAACTGATTGCAGTAATACATCTGAACCACATCGATATCAAGCAAATCTATGTCTTCCTTAAGTTGCTTAAATCGCTCGCGATTTTCCTCATCTATGGTCTCGTCTGCATCCGCAGTATAAATGAAATCACAGGTTGCCTGTTCAAAAGAATAGTTCCTGGCATCGGAAAAGCTTCCGGTCCATTCAAACTGAAAGACCTTCGCCCCATAGGACTTGGCTATTTCTATAGTCTTGTCCGTGGAACCGGTGTCAACAATTATCATCTCGTCCACAAGGTCTTTAAGACAATCCAGACAGGTAGCAAGTTTTTCTTCTTCATTCTTAACGATCATACATAAGCTTACTGTAACCATAGAATGCCCCTCACTCAATCACCGAAATAACGATAATTATACACTTATATGTTAGCCAAAACATGTGGCTGTGTCAATAAATTCCATTTTGTCCAACCATTGTAGTCAGGAGATAATCAAACTATATAGAGGCCATACAATTGATATTACTGTACGTAGCCCTCATCATCTATGGATATGCCGTCTGACATCTGGCGCATATGGTTCAAAACTGCTGTCTTGCGCTCGCCGGTGGCTTCTGAAACTGTGCATCCACTTTGAATAGCCGGAATAAACTGAAGCTTCACCTGACCATCCTTGTAGATATTTGCGCGAAGCAAACCTGTCTCAAGTTCCCTGGAATTAAAGAGGAAATTACCAAGACTATAGATAACCGGAACCCCGTTAATATATCCTATTTTCTGCAGGATATGCGGATGTGCCCCCACAATCATATCTGCGCCGGCTTCAACAATTTCAGGTCCCTGCTTTTGTTGCCACCAGTCAATAGCCTCCTGATTCTCTGTTCCCCAGTGGATGCAAACAATAACAAAAGCACCCGTAGCCTTTGCCTCTTTAATCCTGCTAAGCAATTTATCAATATTAAGACATCTGAAAACTCCGGGAGAATTATCCGTTGCCCCTTTTGTATCAGGATTATCAATTCTTTCTATCTCTGTTGCAGAAATAATTGCAATCTTCACACCATTATCAGAAAGATAATATACGGGGTGAGATGCCTCTTCTAAATTAGCGCCCGCTCCTATTCTGGCAATGCCAACATTATCAATTGTTTCAAGCGTATCCAAAAGAGCTGCCTCGCCATAATCATATGCATGATTATTTGCAAGTGTGGCTACGTCTACTCCCATCTGATTAAGGAGCTCTGCCGATGATGGATCAGCTCTGAAGGTGAATGTTTTCCCCTCTGTTGGAGCACCCCTGTAGGAATACGGAAACTCATTATTCACTACCATGATGTCAGCACTTCTCATATATGATAAAAGGCTTCCACCTATCACACCTTCAATTCCGCCTCCATTTTGGCGTATTTTGTTCATAATCGCATAATTGGGATCAAAGAGAATATCTCCTGCAAAGGCCATGGAAACATATTCCTGATTGGCCGGAGTCAAAGCGTGCTCCCACTTAGGATCTGTTATGGCATTATTCTGAGTATCGCTGTTACTGTTATTTTCATCGACAACATCGGTGTCACCAGGTGTTGTCACTTCAGCTACGTCGATGTTTTCTGTACTTTCAGTGTCTTTGACACTTTCAGTTACAGCATCCTTAGTATTTATTTCATCTGATGTCTGCCCGGTATCTATTTTTGTAGCACCCGGAACCCGAACAGTCTCATTAACTATTTTTTCAGCCAATGGCATTCTTGAATCTTCTTCAATTTCTGTTATACTGCTCCCGGCATTATTTACATTTGATGGCTTTTTTGCAGCTATAGAACAAAGAACCACCGCTCCCACTGTGATTGTCAGCAAAAACGCACACACGAAAGCTATGACTACTCCGTTTACATTTGCTAAATAAATACTGCTGTCATCTTTTTCATCATATAAATCTTTTTTCATAATCCTTTACGGAGAGTTATTCTTCTCCGTCTCCCCGTATTAAGAATAGCACAAAAATGGCTGTTATGCACATTTTGCATAACAGCCATTTAGTTCACACTATACTAATTCAGAATTAATACTTGTTTGATACAACCTTGACACCAGGTCCCATTGTTGTAGCAAGTGAAATGCTCTTAAGGTACTGACCCTTAACAGTTGCAGGCTTAGCCTTTACGATAGCTTCCATAAGAGCTGTGTAGTTCTGCTCAAGCTGCTCTTCTGAGAAAGATGCCTTTCCGATAGGGCAGTGGATAATGTTAGCCTTGTCAAGACGGTACTCAATCTTACCAGCCTTGATATCGTTAATAGCCTTTGTAACATCCATTGTTACTGTACCAGCCTTCGGGTTAGGCATAAGACCCTTAGTTCCGAGAACCTTACCAAGACGTCCTACAACACCCATCATATCAGGTGTAGCAACTACAACGTCAAAGTCAAG
>JAEEGL015712457.1_pt1 | contig 15666 bp, 9 predicted proteins | sample 9134231 | NCBI WGS metagenome assembly JAEEGL01 (sample SAMN16246548, study PRJNA631951) | gut metagenome | biome: gut microbiome; feature: rumen; material: fiber-attached | host: Bos | place: Iran: Karaj | collected 2018-10
AAATGGCAGGATTCAGCGAGGCTCTCGGTGCGTTTGTGATGGGTTCGATACTCTCAGAAACCGTTGAATGTGAACGCATTGAAAAACTTATGTCGCCCATCAAAAACCTCTTTGGCGCGATATTTTTTGTGTCGGTGGGTATGATGATTGCGCCGGCAACGTTGGCAGAATATTGGCTTCCGATTTTGATAATTACGTTAACCGTAATTTTTGGACAGATAATATTTGCAACGCTCGGCATCACGCTGTCGGGTCAGCCGATGAAAATCGCTATGCAGTCGGCGTTTGCGCTTACTCAGGTGGGCGAATTTGCCTTTATCATAGCGCAGTTTGGCGAATCGATTGGCGTTACCGAAAAATTTCTTTACCCCGTTGTGGTGGCTGTTTCGGTGATTACCACGTTTCTTACGCCTTACACCATCAAACTTGCTGAACCCGCTTACTCACTATTAGAGAGGATTTTACCTAAGAAGTTTTTCTCGCTTATCGGACGGCTTCAACAAGGCAAATCTACTGTGGCTCAGCAAAGCATAATGCGCCAATTGCTCAAAAAAGTGGGAATTTCGGTGGCAGTTTACGGTATTGTAAGTGCTTTTGTAATAATGCTTTACCAACAGTTTCTTTCAAGTTGGATAGTGGGAGCGATGTCGGCAGTTTTGCCCGAAAACTTTGAATGGGTTTCGCGGCTTGTGGCATTGTCGGGTCTCTTGCTTTTGCTTTCGCCGTTTTTATACAAAATGATTTCGAGCCACAAAAACGCTCCCGAAGCCCGACAACTCCGTCAAGACAGCACTTACAAGCGTGCGGGACTTATTGCCCTCACTGTGGCGCGGAATGTTTTGGCTATGGCGTTTATTATTGCCTGCATAGGTCGCTATTTCAACCTTACGCTTGGTTTGCTGCTTGTGTCGGCAGTGGCAATAGTGGCAATTATCACGTTTTCGAGCAAGATTCACAAGCAGTCGTCGAGCATCGAAAAACGCTTTATTGATAATCTTTCGGCACGTGAGCGCGAACAGGAGAAAAACCGTTCGGTACGTCGCGAGGTGGAGGACGCTTTTCTTGATTACGACCTGCATCTTGCTGATTTTGAACTCAATCCCGAATCGCTTTACTGCGGTCATCAACTTCTCAACCTCGACCTTCGACATTCGTGCGGTGTAAATATTGTGCGCATTGTGCGAGGAGGACTGAATATCAATGCTCCGGGCGGCAGAGAACGTCTTTATCCTCACGACCGTATTGTGGTGGCAGGCAGCGACGACCAAATTAAACTTTTCCGCCAAAAACTTGATACTACTGTGGATTCTGCGTCTAAGGCTGATGCTGGACGAGTTTCTACATTTTCGCTCGAACAACTTCAAGTGCAGCCGGGTATGTCGTTCTGTGGTAAAAAGTTAGCCGAATCGCGTATTGGTGAATTGGCTCAGTGCGTGGTGCTTGGTATCGAACACAATGGCGAAACCACAATGAATCCCACCGCTGATGCCATCCTCAACGAGGGCGACACGCTTATTTTGGCAGGCGAAACGGAAAAGATCAAAGGTCTGTTGGTGTAAGTTTTTTTTCCTTTTTTCCGCAAAAAGGTATCCTCTCCGCTAAGTCAAATAGATAAAGCATTGATGGCAGAGCAGGCGGCACAACTTTCTAAATATATTTTTGACTACAAGGGCGATTGTCCCCAAACCGACGACATTGCCCTCATAGCCTTTAAAATATAGTGTGCGTTTACACATTAATTCAATTCCATACCTTTTTTGATTTTGAGCACAGCCTCGTCGCCTTCAAGTATTTGGGCTATGGCTATGGCAAAATCAATAGAATGTCCTGCGCCGATGCTTGTTATGAGGTTTCCGTCGCGGGTGATAGCGTTGCCTGTGTAGTTGTAATATAATGATATTTCGGTTTTGCAGCTCGAGTGTGCGGTAACGTTTTTGCCCAATCCAATTCCGTTTTTCAAAAGCACAGTTGGAGCGCCGCAGATAGCAGCAAGCAGTTTGCCCGATTCGTAGTGTTTTTTTACAATTGCACCTACTTGAGGGTCGTTGCCAAGGTTTTCGTAACCGGGATAGCCGCCGGGAAGGTAAATCAAATCAACGTTATCGAAATCAGTAACTTCTGAAATCAAGAAATCGGCTTCAACCTTAACTTTGTTAGATGCCGAAACCTGAGGTTTGTTGTTTATCGAAACTGTTTTAACATTGATACCGCCGCGGCAGAAAACATCGTAAGGCGCAAGAGCCTCTATAAGTTCAAAACCTTCAGCAAGAAGAATATACGCTTTTTTCATTTGTTGTAACTATTTGTTATAAAGATAATTGTTGTAATGCTTGAGAAATACGGTCTTCGCCCACCAATTTGGCAACGATTCGCCGTTTGTCGTCGATAAGGTACATTATTGGTGTGCTTACCACGTAGTAATATTCGCGAAAACGCGACATATTTTTTGTGTCGCAAAGGTCGATCCACGGGAAGTTTTTGCGCTCAGAATTAGCCTTGATACTTTCGTACGAAAAATCATCGTTGCAAAGCGTGTACACTTGATAGCCATTGCGCATAAGACCTGAATAATAATACTTTATGGCATTTTCGGCACTGTCGCAATGTCCGCAGCCATTAGCCCAAAACATCAGCAAAATTGGTTTGTTGCCTGCGTAATCAAAAATATTGATAGTGTCGTCGGTGCCTGTGTGCCGAGCCGAAAAATTGTGAGCATCGTAACCTATCATAGCCGAACGGTAGATATTACGCTGATCTTCAATCATTTTGCGAGTTTCGGCTGTGAGGGTTTTTACCGTGTCTGATAGAAAATAGTTGTCGGCAATATGCACAAACACCTCGTTCATACCTAATTTGTAAAACGTTCGGTAAAAGCTTAACAGATAGAACGATACATAGCGGTAAACTTCAAAATTTGCCTTGCTCATAGCAATAATTCTGTCGGTTTGACGCATAATTTCGTGTGCGCCGTCTTCGATATGCCGTGCAATGTGCGCTCTTATGCTTTTGTAAAAAAACGGCGAACGTAGCAGACCCGGCTGAGCAAAATTGATGTAGTGAAACATACTGTCGCCCGGATAGTTGGTGGCGTTGAGTCCGTTGAGCACATCGGCAAGGATTGTGTTTGGGTTTGCCGCCGCCTCGTTTTGCCAAGCCTGTTCGTATTGACGGTCTATCTTGCTGAGTTTCAGGTCTAATTGCTCTATCTTTGCAGAATCTTTTTCGTATTTTTTAGCGGTGTCGAGTTCGCGCTGCTGCCTAACAAGTTCGGTCATACGCCGCTGATAATCAAAGAATTTGGCATTAATATCCGAACCCGTTATCTTCATAGTTTTTTGCGGGTCGTTGGCAGAGCATTTCATTACAAAGTTTTGATTGTTGCCATCTATCAGCAAATCAAAATACTGACCGCTGCCGTCTAAAATAATTGAATAAATGCCAGCAGGCAGTTGTTGGTTGCCCTTAAAGACGTAGTATCCCTTTTCGCTGTGAGCCGAATCGGTTACAAGATACTGTTTTTCTTCGTAATAATATGCAAGGCGCACCTTTTGAGGCGGAGCGTCGGTGGCACGGAGTTTTAGTTCGTAACCCTGTGCCATCGAAACTAACGCGCTTGCTGTCAATAATATAGTAAAAATCAATTTCATTTCTTTTCTCCACGTTTGGCCTTGTCGTCCTCAATCATTCTGATAAGTTCGTAAGCCTGTTCGTGACCTATACGTTTGGCGATAATCTCTTTTTTCTCGTCCAAAAGATAGAATGTAGGAGTGGAGTTAACGTCGTAATTATCGCGGTATTGGTCGAATGGATTCCAACAGTTGATCCAACCCGGAGCCATCAAGTGTTTTTCTTTTATAAAATCAAACCATTTGTTGATGTGCCTGTGCAGGTCGCCGAGTTTGTCTACACTGCGGTTCATATACACAGCCCACACCTTTACGCCCTCGTTTTTAAGAGTGTCTTGATAAAATTTGAATAGTTTTGGAATCTCCTCTTTACAGTGGCTGCAATCGGGCTCCCAAAATACTATGAGAGTGTATTTTGCGGGAGTTTTATGCATATCAATATATCCGCCAAAATGTCCGATAAGATCATCAAGAATGCGCACAACATCGTTTCTGCGAGCTTCAAAATCAGGTTTTTGGGTTTCAATTTCCACGCCCTCGGTTTTAAGCACTTCGGTAAACGGACGGAGAGCGTTGATTTTAGTAGTGTCGTCGGGTAACTGTTTGAGTACAAGGTTTTTTGAAATGTTTCCTACAAGACAGTTCTCCTTTTTGGTGATTTTCTTTTTAAGTTCGGTTTTAAACGAATCGGTATCCCAAACGGCATCTTTAACGTAAATTTCTGCAAGAGAGCAATATACGTTTTCTGCCACCATCGCTTCGCTTTTAGCGTACTTATTAAAGAAGTACACAAGCATAAAGCGGAAAAGTTCGTCGTTTTCGCCCTTTACCAACTTGCCTTTTGGACGTGTTGCGTTTACAAGCCAATTGGTCTCTTTTATCAGTGAATCAGGCATTTGAATTACAATATTATCGATATATTGCTTAATTTTAGGCTCGTAGAGGGCAGTACGGAGCAAACGGCCATCCGACACAGGGAAATTGTCGAAATAGTGAGCTTTATAATAGAAGTAACGTTCGTTTTGGTCGGTGATACTTGCTGGAATCGCAACATCGCGTGTGGCAGTCAAGAACTTAGAGAAAAACATATCGGGATACTTCGTAATCTGTTCTTTGTAATGATCTTCAACACGTTGGTTAATAGCGTTTTTCTCGTCGTCGGTCTTAGCTTTTTCGTAATCGGTGCGGCATTTGCCAAGAAACTTCTGATAATCAACAAAAAGTTGGTTTTGCAGGTCGCCTGTAATCACCATATTGTCGAGAAATTTAGCAGGCGTAGTGTCGTTTTCGATTGTAAACTTCTGATTATCATCAATAAGAATGTCAAAATAATTACGGTTTGGCATAAAGATAAAATACATTCCGCCGGGCAGTTTTTTCTTGCCTTTAAACACACCAAAACCCTTAGAATCGAGTTTAACAGTATCGTCGGGAATAAGACGTTCGTTGAAATGGTGTCCGAGGATAACGGTGTCGCCTGGAATAGACTTGATTTTAATACCGATTTCGTAGCCCTGCGCCTGCAAACTGCCGCACAAAGCGCACAACATCAATGCTATAAATATCTTTTTCATCTTTCGATTATTTTAAATTAGTTTCTATTTTATAGTCAAATAATCAAACGCACAAGTTGCACCTGTAGTTTTTTATTTAACGTTTTTTAGCACGAAACAAAATTAGAGAATCTTTTGTAATCTACCAAGCATTTTTTTACCTTTGTGGCTATCAATAATTATGAGATGAAAACAATTTTTTTATCTGTAATTTTATCAGTTTTGCTTGTATCTTGTGCCAATCGTATGCCGCAATATACTTACGAACCTGTGCCGTTTGATTTAGGAGTTCCTTTTTTCCCCGATTCGCTCAATATTCCTTCCGACAATCCGATGACAGTAGACGGCGTAACCCTTGGGCGTTATCTTTTTTACGATGAACGGCTTTCGGGAGATAAGGATAGACCGATGAGTTGCGCCACTTGCCACAAACATGAATATTCGTTTGAATGTGGAACTGAAGTTTTTCCTGATGGTCGTCCCGTTGGCAATTCTGGCAAAAAGACTCCAAATGTTATGTTGCCTTTAATCAATTTGGTTTGGAACAGCAACGGCTATTTTTGGAATGGCTATATTAATAAGGAGTGTGGCAAGAATATCGAAACCACTGTTCCGATGGCGATAATTGCCCCTCACGAGATGGATGGAGATATCAATAATGCAGTAAAACTCATTAAGCAAGACAAACGTTATCGCGAGATGTTTTATAAAGCCTTTGGAACTGATGAAATTAATATTGATTTGATTTCTAAAGCAATAGCTCAATTTGTGCGTTCGTTGATAAGCTTTAATTCTAAGTTTGATCGATTTATGGCAGGGGAGGAGCAGCTTACTAAATCCGAAATGCGTGGTCTTATGCTTTTTACCACCGAAGGTGCCGACTGTTTTCATTGCCATGGTTCGCCTGCATTGCCACTCTGGACCACCAACCTTTTTATGAACAACGCCAAAGATATAGATTTTGAAGGTCAGAACGACCGCTCAGCCGTAACTCAAAATCCTTTGGATAAAGGCAAGTATCGCGTACCCACGCTCAGAAATATCGAATTTACAGCGCCATATATGCACGATGGCAGATTTAAAACTCTTGACGATGTTCTCGAATTTTACAACAATGGTCTTAAACGCTCTCCCTATATCGACCCGCTATCCATCAACACCAACCACGGTGGAATGCACCTAAGTCAACGAGATTTAAATGACTTAAAAGCTTTTTTGCTGACCTTGAGCGATACTGCTTTTATTCATGACAAAAGGTTTTCTAACCCTTGGATTCGATAATTTTATTTTAGATTTTGTAATATTTTCTATTTTAAATTTTGAATTGTTATTTCTTTTAGTTTCCTTTGCCACATAGTTTTATTAGCTATTTATTTTAAATTTTGTTCATTAAATAATTTAAAAAATGGGATATTTTTGTTTGGTACTTATTTTAGTTTTGGTAGTTTCAGAAATTATATGTGCGTTTGTTTTTCACAAGCGACGATTGAAGCAGCTCAACGATATTAAGTTTTTTTATTCAAATGTATCCAAGTTGCTTCGTACTCCTGTTTCAAATTTAGTATCGCAGCTCAAATCTTTATCGGGAGACGAAAATCAAGATGAAAATCAAAAAACACTTTATAATTATATGCTTGGCAACGCCTCGCGCCTATTTCGCTTGTCGGATATTTTAGCCGAAATAGGGTTTGAACACAATAATCTTTTGGCTGAAAAAACTGATGTAGTTGCCTTTGTATCAGATATTTGCAGTGAATATGCGAGTGTAGCAAATCAACAAGGTGTGGATTTTAAGTTTAATGCCGTAATTGACTCTTATTCAGCTTATATCGACAGAGAAAAAATTGATGCAGCACTTTATATTATAATAGCGGAGTTGGTTTCATACGTTTCTAAGCCAAAGTCAGTAGAAGTGCTAATCGACTCTGCCGACACTAATCTTTTAATAAAACTTCGCGACAGTGAATCAGGATTCAATTTTACCAAAGTATCGGAGTTGATTAATATGTCTAATTCTGACCTTCAAAATCAAAATTTATCTAATCAATATGCCAATATTTGGTTTTTGTGTCATATAATTCGCTTACACCATGGCACAGTAGAAGTTTCTCATTTCGGAGCTAATGGTATTGAGTTTACTGTAAAGCTTACAAGTGGAGCTGAGTTTAAATCTGATGTTTCTAACACCAAATTTGAACATTTGAAACCTGTAGCGTTGCCAAAAGGTAAAAATATGTTGCGTGTTTCGGGCGATGGCAAAGAAGGCGGTGCAGAAACGGTGCTGATTGTAGATTCTGATACAAATATTCTAAATTATATGTCGGCATTGTTGTCACCTTTATATAATGTAGAAACCGCATCAAATGGTAAAACAGGATTAGACAAAGCTATGGCAACCTTACCCGATTTGATAATCACCGAAATACCAATGCCCAAGATGGATGGCTTAACAATGTGTCGTTCTTTAAAAGAGAATAATGATACATGCCATATTCCTGTAATAGTTTTGTCGGTAAATGATTCTGTTAATAGCCGGATAGAATGTGCCGAAAGCGGTGGAGATTTATTTATTGCCAAACCATTCGACTTTAAATACCTTTCGTTGATGGTAAATAAGCTTATTGAACAGCGAAAAATGCTTCGAAACAAGTATAGCAACGAATCCATGCTACCAGAAGGACGTATTTCTTCGATTCAAGAGCGAGATTTGCTTAAACGCGTTTCTGCCGTAATAAACAAGCGTCTATCTGATCCTAACCTCAATGTTGAAACTCTAAGCGAAGAGATAGGCATGAGTCGCGGACACTTTCAGCGTAAGTTTAAATCTATTACAGGTCAAAATCCTAATGAGTTTATCCGCACAATTCGTCTTAACACTGCTGCAGATTTGCTTTTAAACAAAGATATTTCGATAAAAGAGATTGCAGATATCACAGGCTTTGGTTCTCAATCTTACTTCTGCACTTTGTTCTTAAAGCAATTTAATATATCTCCCAAACAATATCGCAGTCAAGGACGTTTTAACGAGGAATAATTCCTCACCTTTTTCTTTTCAATAGTTTAATATTACCCTCTTTTTTATATTATTATTCTCCAATTACAAGTAACATTTTTTAACATTCTTTTCTCATTATTGCCCTTTTTTGAGTTTAGAATTTGTATTTTCAAGTTACGAAAACTAAAAAAAGTTTGTCATGTTACAAATTCTAAACTCATTGTTACGTTTTCAAAAATAATACACTTGGAGCATTTTAAATATTCTTAACCGATTTGTTTAAGTTTGTCTGTACTCGAAAGGGTGGTAGTTTAACTACGGTTTAGAAAATTTTTACAGACACTTAATATATATATCTAACCAAAATTAATTTTTACTATGACATAGAAAAGAGAAATAGACAAAGAACAAACCAATGAGGTTAGGACACCTCGGCAAAATTTGCCCTTAAAAATCCGAAAAACTTAAATCGATTCATTTTATTAACTGAATTAAAGTATTTTTTATGAGACAATTTTTTCTATTGGGACTGTTGACATTACTGTTCCCATTTGCTCTGAGCGCTCAGAACATCACTGTTTCCGGCAAGGTGTTCGACGCTGCAACAAACGAGCCCTTAGTAGGTGTTACCGTCGTTCAAACGGGAACACAGAACGGAACCATCACCGACATTGACGGTAACTATTCTATTAGCTGCCCTGGTGATGCATCATTAACATTTTCGTACATCGGATACGTAACCAACCAAGTATTCGTTAACGGAAAAACAAATCTTCCTGTAAACCTTGAGCCTGACAACAAGACTCTCGACGAGATTGTGGTTGTAGGTTATGGTACACAGCGTAAGAGCGACCTTACCGGTTCGGTTGCTTCGGTAGGCGAGGACGACATGAAAAACCGCGCTACTTCTGACGCAGCTGCAGCTCTCCAAGGTAAGGCAGCAGGTGTACAAGTTTTAACAAACTCTGGTGCTCCTGGTAAAGGTTCTGAAATCCGCGTTCGTGGTATGTCTTCGAACTCTGGTAACCTCGGACCCCTTTTGATTGTTGACGGTTTGAAAGTTGACAACATCCAGTACCTCGACCCTGAAATGATCGAATCTATGGAGATCCTTAAAGATGCTGCTTCGGCTGCTATCTACGGTGCTCAGGCTGGTAACGGTGTTGTTCTTATCACAACCAAAAACGGTTCTAAATCTAAAGATGGTACAATTTTCTACAACGGTCAGTGGGGCTTGAGCTCTCTTAGCCGTGATTTGAAAGTTCTCAATGCCGACCAATACATCCGTTATTACAATGATATGTATGGTCTTGGTATGGATTATATGAAATCTTTAGGTTACAACGGAACTAACGACATCTCTTGGCAAGACGAAGTATTTGAAAATACTTGGAACTCTCGTCACACCATCGGTTTCCAAGGTGGTAACGACCGTGGTTCTTACTTCGTAGCTCTCAATAGCGTAAAACAAGACGGTATCTTCAAAGGTAACAAAGACACCTATAAGAGAGTAACTCTCCAAGCTAACGGAGATTACAAAATCAAAAAATGGTTAAGCGTTGGTACTAACAACTCTTTGGAAAGATGGGAAACTCAATCGGTTTCACAGCAGAACGACAACGGTAGCGCACTTCTTGGTGCTGTTACATCTGACCCCCTCTTTGGACCTTTCTGCGACAGTGAAGCTGATTTGATCGACGTACAGAAAGATGCTTTGGCAAAAGGTGTATATGTTCCTAACGATAATGGTCGTTACTACAGATACTCTCCTTTGACAGGTAACACTCAGTCTGGTAACCCCTTGGTTCGTCAAAACACTGAGGAGAATCCTCAACACGGACACACTCTCCGTGGCTTGGCTTACGCTAACTTCAATCCTATTGAAGGTCTTGTTTACACCTCTCGTTTTGGTTACAGAGTATCGCAGAGCTACGCTCGTGAATTTGAATATCCTTATGTATTCAACTCTTTCGCTAAATTCGATGATTATCGTATCAAAGCTACTGACAATCAGTCTACTTACTATCAGTGGGAAAACTTCATCAACTACAACAAAACATTTGCTGAAAAACACACTATCGGCGCAATGGTTGGTATGAGCTGGGAACAATCTCACTGGGATAACATCTGGGTTGAAGCTAAAGGTTCTAACGGTGCTAACATCTTCAAAGGTGATGCTCCCAACTATTATTACATAGAGTACGTAACTGACGACGTTAAGAAAACAGCAGGCAACGTTCCTGGTGATTCTAAAAACCTTTCTTACTTCGGTCGTCTCTCTTATAGCTTCGACAATCGTTATAGCATTCAGTTCAACTTCCGTGCTGACGCATTCGACTCTTCAAAACTTCCTAACGATGCACGTTGGGGTAAATTCCCCTCGTTCTCAGCTGGTTGGACAGTTAGCAACGAATCATTCATTAAAGACAACATTTCTACCGAAGTTCTTTCATTCTTGAAACTTCGTGGTTCTTGGGGTAAAAACGGTAACATCAACGTGTTGAACAATTATCCCTATTCAGCTTCTATGAACCTCAATTCTCAGTGGTATCAATACTCTGATGGCAAACAAGATCGTAGCTGGGGTTCTGTTCCCAACGGTATGCCTAACCCCAACCTCGTTTGGGAAGAGTCTAAACAAATCGACTTAGGTCTCGACGCTCGTTTCCTCAACAGCCGCTTGACTTTGGGAATCGACTGGTACAAGAAAACTACTGAAGGTCTTCTCGTAACTGTTAAACCTGTGGTTGAAACTGGTATCGGTTCTACCGTTATCAATGCTGGTGACGTAGAAAACTCTGGTCTTGAAATCGAACTCGGTTGGAAAGATAAAATCGGTGGCGATCTCCACTACTCTGCTAATTTCAACTTAGCTACTCTTAAAAACGAACTTACCTACCTCAACGATATGGTAGACTACATTCCTGGTTCTGGTATCCAAGGATCTCCTCTTCAAACTCGTTGTGCTGAAGGCGAACCTCTTTGGTATTTCTACGGCTACAAAACAGAAGGTGTAGACCCTGTAACTGGTGAAATTATTTATGCTGACGTTGACAAAGATGGTACTCGTGGCAATCCTGGTGACATGACATCAGTTGGTAGCGGCCTTCCCAAAGTTACCTACGGTATTACCCTTAATCTTGAATACAAAGGAATAGACTTCACAGTATTTGGTAGCGGTGTTTGGGGCAACAAGATTGTAACAGCTGCTTGGCGTGCTGACCGTGCTTACTGTAACAACTACTCTTACTTCTACAATAGCTCTTGGTTCCCGTCTCATACCGACGCTAAATTCCCGAGAGTTGACAAATGGGATGAGCAGGCTTATGGTTCTGACCTCACTGTATTCGATGGTTCTTACTTCAAAATCAAACAAATCCAGTTGGGTTACACATTGCCGAAGAATATTGTTAGCAAAGCTTTCATGAGCAGCTTGCGTGCATACGTTTCTCTTGAAAACTTCTTCACATTTACCGATTACATCGGTCTTGATCCCGAAACTGCATCTGCCAACAGCAACAACCGTCTTGGTTTCGACTTTGGTACTTATCCTACTGCTAAGCAGGTTATTTTCGGTGTTAATGTTACATTCTAATTTTTTAAAAGAGTTAATTTATGAAAAAATATAATTATTTATTGTTGCTATCTGCTGTAACTGCCTCTTCTTTGGCTCTTACAAGCTGCGACGAAGAAAAGTTGGATATACCACAGAAAGGTGTTGCTCCGGTAGAGTCTTTCTACAAGACCGATGCTGATGCCGAATCTGCTTTGGTTACGGTTTATTCCGACACTTTCGATAACTTTGCATTCATGGCCGATGTTACTGGCTACAACTATTCACCTTATTACGCTCTTACCAACTGGATGGCTGATGACATCTATATGTCTGGTTCTGGTGAAGGTGACTGTGAGCCTGAACGTCAATATCACGACTTCCGTTATCATACTGACCTCAACATCGTATTAGCTGGTTATACTATGATTTATCGTTCGATACATAAATGTAACCTTCTTATCAACAATGTAGCTGATGATAGCCCTGTAAAAAAACGTTGCATTGCAGAAGCTAAAGTAATGCGTGCGTTCGACCACATGTTGGCTGCTATTTATTGGGGTACTCCTCCTATTGTTACCGAAGTTCTCGGTGGTGAAGCTCAGCCCGAAAATGCTGAAAGTCAGGCTGCAGTATTCGATTTTGTTGTAAAAGAAATCGATGACGCTATTGCAATGGGCTTGCCCAAACGTAATGGTCCTAACGACAAAGAAGGCGCTTACAAAATTACCGAAGGCTTTGCTAAAGCTATTAAAGGTAAAGCTTTGCTTTGGAAAGGTGATTATGCTGGTGCAAAAGCTGCTCTCAAAGAAGTTATTACCTCTGGAAATTATGAACTCGTTCCTTCTGATGCTATGAAGACTATCGGTCATAACACAGGCAAAGGTAGTTCAGAAATTGTATTTGAGTTCAACGTTGTTGGTGGTGATCAAGTTAACAACCTTGGCAACCGTCAAATGGGTAACATTCCTTACCTTCTCAACTGGCGTTTCGAATTCTTGAATGGTGGTCCCAAAGCTAATGCCGAAATCGCTCTTAACGCTGACGGTTGGGGTTGGGAAAATCCTTCAAAAGAATTTGCTGAAGCCCTTATTGAAAATGACGGTATGGAATCAGCTCGTCGTAAAGCTTGGATTATCACTTACGATGAGATGCTTTACAATTTGCCTTGGAAATCCGATGGAGACAACTTCACTCCTGGCAAAACCGATGCAAAAGCTAAAGACAAAGAACGTGGTGTAGGCGGTATGGGTTACTATGGCAACGCTGGTTACTTCTGCTGGAAAACCGTTATGCACGAGCCTGGTGACAACCTCGGTCTTAACTGGTGTGGTACTTGGAACCGCAACTTCACTATTATGCGTTATGCTGAAGTACTCCTTATGTATGCTGAGGCTTGTGCTCAAACTAACGACAATGATGGTCTTCAATATTTGAATGCTATTCAAAAACGTGCTCAATCTAAGCACATTTCTACTGCTCTTACTCTTGACGAAGTTAAGAAGGAGAAACGTTTAGAATGTTGGTTGGAAGGTTGCCGCGCTGCTGACTTGATTCGCTGGGGTGACTTTTCTACTCTCCAAACTGCTGACCACGTGGTTTACATCCTTACAGATGCTATTAATACTGGTGCTGCTGAGCACAAAGGAATTGTTTCTGTTGATGGTAACTCTACATTCCAAGGCAAAGGTGCTGGCTTTGTTCCTGGCAAACACAACCTTCTTCCTTTCCCCCAAACTGTTGTTGACTTGAACAAGTCTTTGAAACAGAACCCTGGTTGGGAATAGAATGTAGGGATGATAATATTACTTAGGTAATATCCTCTCTTTATAAATTTGTCCGTTGCACTTAGTGCAGCGGACATTTTTTATTGTTTGTGAGTTATAATTATATACGTCTTATTGTATGATAGTTTTGTGTTTATTGCAAACAATTACTTATATTACCTGCAAGGTAGTATGGAATGTTTATTAGCCTATATTCCTTTCCGCTTGGTGTTTTGGCGATATCCGGTCTGAACTCACCTGCGTATAGCCTGATGGCTGTGTCTCCTTTGTATTTATCCATAAAAATATGCAGTGATTTTAAATGACCTGTTGGTCCAGATTTTACCTCTATTGGAATCATTTCTCCATTGATAATTTCAAGATAGTCTAATTCACTTGATGAATCTTTTTTTTCAGATATCCAGAATAAAGGTTTTGCCATCATTGATGTTTTTTTTGATAAAAGTTCTTGTCCTACTATGTGCTCGATTATGTGACCTCTGTAGATGCTGCTAAGATCCTGTGTGCCGAATACTTCTTTTTGTAAATGAGCCATATAATTTAGTAGTCCCGTATCTATTACTTGTAGCCTTGGGCTTTTTTTGATGTCGGGCGCAAATGGCAATTCTGTTTGCGTTGTTGGATAAATTAGGTGTATCAGCATTGCTTTTTCTATGGTTCTTAACGCTTCTCCGATTTCTCTTGAAGAATAAGTAGAATTACCAAAGCCTGCGAATTTAATTCTACTACCAGCCTCCGCAAATACCGACTTGATGGCGTGCCGCATAATGTTGACTGCTGCCGCATTTTTTGCGTATTTTTCCACATCATCGAGGTATGTGCCTATCAGAGAATCATATACCGACGAAAGTGCTACTATATCATTTTGTTTTGAAAATCTATATACAATTTCTGGCATTCCACCAATTAGTGTGTATGTATGAAATAGTTTTTTAAGCTTTTCGTGAGCTATATTGTCAAATGGTATTTGGCTGTAGTATTCTAATGCTGATTTTTCGTTAAGTGCTACTAAAAACTCTTTGAATGAGAGCGGTCTTACTACTTTGTATTCTACTCTACCAACTGGAAAACTTATTTTGTTGTCGAATAGTGTTTCGAGTAGCGATCCTGCCGCAATGACACAATATTTGGGATATTTCTCGTAAAAGTATCGGAGCATATTCAATGCTTCCGGCACTTCTTGTATTTCGTCAATGAATATTAAAGTGTCATTAATATTTTTATGTTTATTGAATTCCAAAAAAATAGCATCTACTAATCTGTCTATGTCTCTGAATCGAAGAAAAATGTTTTTTGATGTTTCTTCTTCTAAATTGAGGTATATATACTGTTGAAACTCAGAGCCGAACATATTCACGACTGTTGTTTTGCCTGTTTGCCGTGCTCCGCGTAATACTAATGGTTTGCGAAACTCATCAGTTTTCCAAACTCTTAGTTCTTGTAATATGTCTCTTTCTATCATAATGAATATTTTAATTTGTTGCAAATATAGTAATTATTTGCACATTTCGGGGGTAATATTTGTTGATTTTTTGCACATTTCGGGGGTAACTTTTATTGATTTTTTGCACATTTCGGGGGTAACTACCACACCACCTCGTCCATCCTCACATCCCAATCTTCGCTTGGTATTTCTTCCAGATATTGAAAATCAAAGCACACACCCATTTTGAATGCATTGGTAAGATGGGGTAGGAGCCTATCGTAATATCCTTTTCCTCTGCCAAGACGGTGACGGTGTGCATCGAATGACATACCTGGTATTACGCCAAGGTCAATTTTGTGATATTCTGAAATGGGATATATTTCGCCTACTGGTTCTAATATATTGTATGCGCCAGTTGTAAGATACTTGAATCCTGCAAATCGCTTTAATACAAGATTATCGCCATCTACAACGGGTAAAAGCACAGTTTTGCCTGCATTGTGCGCAGTAGTTATCAATGTGTTAACGTCTACCTCGTCGGGCAGCGGACTGTACAATAATATATAGTGTGATGCCCAAAACACACCGTCGTCGAGAATCCATTCGCAGATTTTTTGCGATTTTTGGCGCAGTTCTTCGGTGGAATATTGCGATTTTCGGCGGCGTATTTCGGCTCTGAGGGCTTTCTTATCCATCGGTTAGTATTTCTTAAACCAGCTTGCTATC
>JAEEGL012252412.1_pt1 | contig 15665 bp, 10 predicted proteins | sample 9134231 | NCBI WGS metagenome assembly JAEEGL01 (sample SAMN16246548, study PRJNA631951) | gut metagenome | biome: gut microbiome; feature: rumen; material: fiber-attached | host: Bos | place: Iran: Karaj | collected 2018-10
GATGTCGTCTCCGATCTTTTCGGAGTTGATGGACAATGAATTATCCAGAGCTTAGAATGAGGAGACTGAGGAAGAACAGGATCATCGAGGACATGGTGGCCGAGACGGTCCTCACTCCTTCCAATCTGATACTGCCCCTGTTCTTCGACGAGAACATAGACAAGGACAGGCCGGTGGCATCTATGCCCGGTGTGGTGAACCATCCTCTGAAAGGTTACGATGCCATAGGACAAGGGATCCTGGGCAACGGGGTGCGTTCCGTCATAGTGTTCGGCAACCCGTCGAAGAAGGATGCAAAAGGTTCACAGGCATACGCAGCCGACGGCGTATCCCAAAAGGCCATCAGAGGACTGAAGGACAACTCCGATCTTTATGTCATCGCCGATCTGTGTATGTGCGAATACACCGATCACGGTCACTGCGGTATAGTTCACGATGATGTCGTGGATAACGACGAGACCCTGAGGATGTACGGAAAGATCGCCGTCTCCCAGGCAGAAGCGGGTGCGGATATGATCGCACCCAGCGGTATGATGGACGGCCAGGTCGGTGCCATAAGGAAGGCATTGGACGATGCGGGATTCACCGACATCCCCATAATGGCGTACAGTGCGAAATACTGCAGCGGATTCTACGGTCCGTTCAGGGATGCCGTGTCATCGTCATTCGGCGGAGGCAGCCGTTCTGCATACCAGATGCAGTGGGGCAACCGCCGCGAAGCGATGAGGGAGATCCAGCTGGACATCGATGAGGGAGCGGACATAATCATGGTGAAACCCGCCATGAGCTACCTGGACATCATCCGCGATGCCAGGGAGAGATTCGACTGTCCCATCGCGGCATATCAGGTCTCAGGGGAATATTCCATGATACAGGCTGCAGCCGCCAACGGATGGCTGGACGGCGACCGCGTGATGATGGAATCCCTGATCTCCATAAAGAGAGCGGGCGCGGACATAATCATAACATATTTCGCAGAGAAGGCGGCGAAGCTGATGAGGGGATACATATGAAAACGGACAGATCCGGTTCGATGTATTCCGAGATATGCAACTACACTCCCAGAGGGGTATCGAGTCCCGTGCGTGCTTTCGATCCTTACCCCATATTCGCGGATTCGGGCAAAGGGTGCATGATCACAGATGTCGACGGAAATGAGTACGTGGACCTGTGCATGGCATACGGCCCGCTGGTGCTGGGTCATAGCAATATCAAGGTGCAGATCGCGGTCAGGAAGCAGATCCTGAAGGGATCGGTATTCGGTATGCCGTCGGAGCCCGAGATGGATCTTCTGAAGAGGATCTGCACGGACGTCCCCTGTGCGGAGATGGCCCGTCTTACCAATTCCGGAACCGAAGCGACGATGCATGCGGTCCGTCTTGCAAGGGGATACACGGGAAAGGATGTCATCGTGAAGATCGACGGCGGATTCCACGGATCCCACAACGATGTGCTGGTGAACGGTACGGGCGGAGCGGCCAGGACGTGGTCGGCAGGTGTTCCGAAGGGTTCGATAGAGAACACGAGGTGCATCTCATACAACGACACAGATGCTCTCGTATCGGTGCTGGAGAAGGAGAAGGACGTCGCCGCGGTGCTGATGGAGCCCATCCCAGGCAACATGGGTGTCGTTCTTCCGGGCAAAGGATATCTGGAGGAAGTCAGGGAGATCACCAAGGAGAACGATGTACTGCTGATCTTCGACGAGGTGATAACGGGATACAGGGTAGCCAAGGGCGGTGCCCAGGAACTGACCGGGGTCACACCCGACATGTGCACCCTGGGAAAGATCATAGGCGGAGGTTACCCGGCAGGTGCTCTCGCTGGAAGGAAGGAGATCATGATGCATCTCGAACCTTCAGGCAACGTCTACGAGGCAGGGACGTTCTCCGGCAATCCGATAACCGCCGTTGCGGGGCTGGCGACCATCGACGAGATGCTGCCATGCAGGTACAGGAAACTGGCGAAGAAATCCAAGAGGATACAGAAATCACTGAAGGACAGTCTCGAGGATCACAGGATCGCTGGGTGCGTTAATCAGGCACCGTCGATGTTCCAGGTGTTTTTCGGAAGGAGGTTCGTATCCGATGCCATGGATGCAAGGGATACGGACGGCAAGAGATACGACGAACTGTTCAGATTCATGCTCAATGAAGGATTCTACCTTCCTCCGTCCAAGATGGAAGTGAATTTCCTTTCGATAGCTCACAACAACGAGGTCATCGACAGATTCTGCGAATCGTTCGATAAATTCCTCGGAGGGGTACAGTGAAGGTAGGCACCAGAGAGAGCGAGCTGGCGATGAGGCAGACGCAGATCTTCGCGGATGCCTTCTCGGCCGAGTTCCCGGATAAGGGATTGGAGATAGTCCCGATGCGCTCGTCGGGCGATATCGATCTGAAATCATCGCTGGATAAGCTCCAGGGTTTCGGAGCATTCGTAAGGGAACTCGACGCAGCGCTTCTGAACGGTTCCATAGACGTTGCCGTGAATTCGATGAAGGACATGCCTGTCGATGTAGCGGAAGGGCTGTGCGTCGCCGCCGTTCTGAAGAGGGCGGATGTCAGGGATGTATGCATACCCTGTCCGCTGGAGAAATTGAAGCCGGGCGCCGTCGTCGGAACATCATCCATCAGGAGGTCCGCGATGGTGAAGGGGATCCGTCCCGATCTGAGGGCGGAAGTGATCAGAGGGAATGTCCGCACCCGTCTCTCCAAATTCGACGAAGGAAAATACGATGCCGTGATCCTGGCCAAGGCCGGACTCGACCGTCTGGGCGTGGACAGGGACATGGCCGTGCTGGACCCGAAGGTGTTCGTTCCCGCACCAGCACAGGGTGCTATAGCGATAGTCTGCAGGTCCGATGACAAGGGGACAAAGGATGCCGTCTCGAAGCTGAACGACCCCGTGACAAGGGCGGAAGTGGATCTGGAACGCCTGATAATGAAGAGGATGGGAGCAGGATGCTCATCCCCAATAGGTGTATGTGCCAGACTTGTCAATGATATGTTCGATGTGAGTGCCGTCTCATTCGAGACCGGGAAGAAGATCGCATTCAGAGGAAGGGTCCCCAAGGACTACTCCGAAGAGGATGTCTCGAGGGTCGTGGAGAAGCTCATGGGCAAAAGAGGCCACGTATACCTTGTAGGAGCGGGACCCGGAGACATAGGGCTCATCACCGTAAGGGGATTGGAACTCCTCAGGTCTGCGGAAGTGGTGGTGTATGATGCCCTGGCGGATAATTCGTTGTTAGACAACTGTCCGGATGCGGAACTGATCAATGTCGGCAAGAGGAGCAGGAATCATATCAAGACGCAGGACGAGATCAATCAGATACTCGTCGATTACGCAAGGAAAGGGAAAAATGTCGTACGTCTCAAAGGAGGCGACCCGTTCCTGTTCGGAAGGGGTGCAGAGGAAGCGGAAGTACTCAGGGATGCAGGTCTCGACGTCACCGTGGTCCCGGGTGTATCATCATCCATAGCGGTGCCCGAGGTCGCAGGCATACCGGTAACACACAGGGATCACGCATCATGTGTAACGATAATGACCGGACACGGGAAGGCGGGAAGCGACGGCATCGATTGGGTCTCCGCCGCAGCGATCCCCGGGACGCTGGTCATACTCATGGGCATGGACAATGCAGGGCTGATATCCGAAGGTCTCATGAAAGGCGGAAAATCGTCTGACACGCCCGTTGCTGTCATAACCGACGGGGCGAGACCCGAACAGCGGGCCGAACTGTCGGTACTGAACGATCTTCCGAAGATGATAGCCGACAAGGGACTGAAGGCTCCCGGAATCATAGTGGTCGGAGGGGTCGCGAAGGAAAGAGAAAGGCTGGGTGATCTTCTCTGACGACCATCGCGTTCACACGTCCGCTCAGACGCCTCGGCGAATCGGTCGAGATCGCCAGAGAATACGGGTTCGATGTGATCGCAGCACCGTCGCTGGACATAGTCCACGGAGATCCATGTTCATATTCCAAGATAAGGAAGAGACTGGAGAACAAGGAATTCAGCATTGCGATATTCTCCTCCGCTACGGCGGCAGAGGAATGTCACAGCGAATGGGGCGACGGGCTCCCCGGATTGTTCAGGGGTATCGAGGTCATCTCGATCGGCCCCGGAACATCCAAGGCGCTGGACAGGATGGGCGTGGTTATATCATCAATGCCCTCGGAGTACACGTCATCGGGTCTGGTTGAGCACCTGGGTGCCGATAGGGACGGAAGGAAGGTGCTGATAATCCATTCCGACCGCGGTTCGTCCGTTCTCAGGGACGGACTGGAATCATCGGGATTCGATGTGGAGGAGCTGATAGCCTACACATTGGAGAAGCATGAGGGGGGCCTGGACGATATCCGCTCGGCGATACTCGGTGATAAGGTGGATGCGATCGCATTCACCAGCAGGATGTCCGTGGAATCATTCTTCGATTCCATCGGGCTGGATAAAGGTTCTATTTTCAGGAAGGCGAAGGCGGCAGCCATAGGTCCGCCGACCAAAGAGAGACTGGAGGAAGAAGGCATCAATGTGGACATCATACCGCGGAATGCCACTTTCAGGGATCTCCTGCAGACGATAAAGGACAATTTCGAAAAGGTGAGTGAATGAAGGTATTGATTCTGGATATGACGCACGGCGGGGCGATCCTTGCCGAGAGGTTCGTGAAGAGAGACGACGATGTAACATGTGTCGATGTTTATCACATCGCCACGCAGGAATTCAAGGACGAGACCGCAGCCAAGGGGGTTAAGGTCTTCGATCAGGTGCCGAAGGATGATTATGACGTCCTGGTGGCACCGATGCACTGTCCGGAACAGATGTTCATGGGCGAAGCCACCTTCAGGGAGAGGATGTCATTCAGCCGTGCCGTGAACCTGTTCGTCGACAAAAAGACGTTCAGGATCGAGGTGACCGGTGTCAAGGGAAAGACCAGTACATGCTACATCCTGGCACATGTCCTTTCGGGAGCAGGGAAGAAGGTATATCTCCACAGTTCGAGGGCCGACGGCCCGTGGGATAACGGACACAGGATCGAATGTCACAAATCCATAGCGCCGGTGTCGATCCTCACACTTCCCGATGAAGGGTATGATTGCATAATATCCGAGGTATCGCTGGGAGGAAGCGGCAAGGCGGACATAGCGGTCATCACCAATCTGGTCGAGGACTACGGCATAGCCAAGAATTCAAGGAAGGCTTCCGTTGCCAAGGCCGAGATATTCACTGACGGGATCAACATCGTCAAAGAGGATGAACTGGACATCTGGAAGTCCTTCGGGGATTATAGATTCACGACATTCGGCGACAACATGAGGATCGAGGGCAGGCCCTCGCTCGGAAAAGGGATCGACGTATCATTCTGTTACAAGGGCAGGAAGGAGAAGGCGGTACTGGATGCCGGATACATGTCGATGCAGTACATCCCTTCGTTCGACATCGTTCTGAAGATATGCGAGACGATGGACATACCTGCCGATTGCGTGATCAATGGTATCTCATCATTCAAGGGAGTGCCCGGCCGCGGAGAGATCTTCAAGGAAGGCGACAGATGGCACGTCCTCGACAGGAACCCTGGTATCTCTCACATGTCCATCGGAATGACGCTAGAATGCCTGAAGAGGATGGATTGTCTGGATAAGGCACTCGCAGCCATAGACCCCGTCAGCAAGAAGGTCTGCGACAAGATGGATGTGGATCAGATGAAGGCCGTAGCAGCGAAGTACGGCGTCCCTGTTCAGATAACGGACGGGATGGGTTCCAAGCCAATTATTCCCGAAGACACCAAGGTCGTCATCGAATTCATCAAGGAAGGTTTCCAATGAAGATCATCCACCCCCGTCCGAATCCTATCGTTGGGGCGATGTACACGCTCAGGGACCTGGATGTGGACGTCATAGTGGTCCACGGACCCGCAGGGTGCTGTTTCATGGCATCCCGTTCCATCGAGGAGGCAGGTGTCAGGGTGGTCACGAGCGGTATAACCGATAACGATCTCGTGTTCGGCGCAGTCGATTCTCTCATCGAGACACTGAAGGTCGTGAAGGAGAAGTTCAACCCCAGGACAGTCGCTGTAATCGGTACATGTGCCAGTATGATAATCGGAGAGGATCTTGATGCCGCGATAAGGCGTGCGAACATCGGGTGTACGGTGTTCCCCGTGGACTGTCACGGATGCATGAAGGACAACACCTCCGGGGCGATCAAGGCCATCGAGGCCGCCGAGTCCGCAGGCATAATCTTGCACGAGGAAGCGGCGCGTCAGTCGGAGATGATGAGAGCGGCCACGGAATTGGAGAAGCACAACGGGATGGCGGGAAAGGATTACCTCTCGCCTACCAGAGGTCCCACCAAGATGGGTGTAGCGAAGAAGATCATCGATACCATGAGGAACGGCGGTACCGTGACCGCGGTCGTCATCGCCAAGAAGGAACTGATCTACAGATTCGCCGACATCTTCGTCGTATTGGACGAGGTCCAGAAGGCCGTAGGCGGAAAGACGAGATTCATCGCCAACATGGACAGGAACATCGGACTCCCGAGGATCAGGAGGTATGCGGACGACGTCCTCGACGAACTCGCATCCAAACATATCGAAACGGAGATCGTCGGAGGTCTGGACGAGTATGCGGTCATCGGACAGAGGCTGAAGGACAAGGTGGAATCCGAACCGACCGACCTGCTGATAATAGTGGGGATAGCACACTCCTATCCGGACATACCGAAGGACGCCATTCTAATAACGGATCAGCCAAGACAGCTTGCCAATTATCTGAAATCGGGATATGAGAACTCCGTCGGGGAGCTATCATCGCACTCGATGGTGATGTCCGCAAGGAACATCATCACGCTGGAGACCGCCGATACCATCCGCGAGATGCTAAGGGAGTGAACATGAAGGGAGTGGTCATCGCCGGTACAGGCAGCGGAGCCGGAAAGACTTCGATCACGACCGGTCTGCTGTCGAGACTGTCCAGGGGTATGGGGGTCCAGGCCTTCAAGGTCGGTCCGGATTTCATCGATCCCATGTATCATACGCTTGCGACGGGAAGGCAGGCAAGGAATCTAGACACATTCATGATGTCCAAGGATACCGTGAAGAATCTCGTCAGCTACGTCTCCAAGGGTGCCGATCTCTGCGTCGTGGAAGGCGTCAGAGGACTGTATGAAGGTCTGTCCGGTACGAGCGATGAATGTTCGACAGCGGAGATGGCGAAGCTCCTCGGTTTCCCTGTGATACTCGTCGTCAATGCACGTTCCCTGACGAGAAGCGCGGCCGCTATGATCAACGGATTCAAGTCATTCGATCCTGACGTCAACATCGCAGGCGTGATCTTCAATAACGTATCCAACAGTCAGCACGAGAGGAAGCTGATCGAGGCGACGGAACGTTATACCGATGCGGAGATCGTCGGGATCGTGAGAAGGGACACCAAGAACACCATAGGTGAGAGACATCTCGGTCTGAAGACCATCAACGAGAACGGGAAGAAGGATATCCAACCCCTTGAGGCCATGGTGTCGGAGATAGACACCGACAGGCTGATGGACATCGCTGAGAAGGCATCGATCGACGATCGCTCTTCGGTCAACCCCTATACCGAACACGATTCCGGTCTGAAGGCAGCGGTCCCGATGGATGATGCCTACTGTTTCTACTACAGAGAGAACATAGAATGTCTGAAGGCGGCAGGCATGGACGTGAGGACATTCAGTCCACTGGCCGGAGACAGTCTCCCTGATGCGGACTTCTACTATCTGGGCGGAGGATATCCGGAACTGTTCCTGAAGGAGATCTCGGAGAACAGGGATTTCCTAGACGGGCTGAAGACGGCATCCGAGGACGGAAAGATGATCCTGGGGGAATGCGGCGGACTGATGACACTGTGCCAGAGCATAGAGAACAAAGAGGGGAAGTTCAGGATGAGCGGTGTCTTTGAGGCCGAATCCAGGATGTCGGGACGTCACGGTCCGACATATGTCATGGCTGAAAGCACGGATATCAATCCTCTGTTCCCAAAGATGAACATCCGCGGTCACGAGTTCCATTATTCGGAGGTGGTACCGCTGAAGGGATACGGATTCGGATATTGTATGTCACGCGGGATAGGCATAGACAACAAGCATGACGGTCTCATCTACAAGAGGACGTTGGGTTCATATGTCCATCAGCATGCCCTTTCAACGAAGGACTGGATGTCCAAGGTCTGTCAGCAGTGACACGTTCGTCCGCCTAACTGCCGGTGCGTAACATCAGTAATACGAAATTATAATTATTGTTACACAATACGCCAGGGCATGAGTGCTTTCCACGAGCGCATACTCTTCCCGTTCTCGGCCATCGTAGGTCAGGACAAGATGAAGACCGCATTGATCCTGAACGCCATCAATCCCTCGATCGGGGGTGTCCTCATCAGGGGTGAGAGGGGTACGGCCAAATCCACCGCCGTGAGGTCGCTCGCAACGCTTCTGCCCGATCAGGATGTCGTCAAAGGATGTCAGTTCGGATGCGATCCCAACGAACCCGATTCCATGTGTCTCGAGTGCAGGAAGAAGTATCAGGCGAAGGAGATCGAGAAGGTCACCAGGAAGATGCGTGTTGTGGAATTGCCCGTCTCTTCGACCGAAGACAAGGTGGTCGGTACTCTCGATATCAGCGAGGCCATCAAGAGCGGGGACAAGAAGTTCGATCCAGGAGTCCTCGCCGAGGCGAACAGGAACATCCTGTACGTGGATGAGGTCAACCTTCTGAACGATCATATCGTCGATGTTCTCCTCGACGCTGCAGCGATGGGTCTGAATACCGTCGAGAGGGAAGGCATCTCGTTCTCGCATCCGTCCAATTTCATCCTCATCGGTACGATGAATCCTGAGGAGGGCGATCTGAGACCGCAGCTCCTCGACAGGTTCGGTCTGTGCGTCAGCATCGAAGGAATCGACGACCCGGAGGTTAGGCTCGAGATAATCAAGAGGAAGATGGATTTCGACAGGGATCCGGTCTCATTCAAGAAGAAGTTCGAACCTTCGGACGATGAGATACGCAACAGGATCATCGAGGCCAAGAAGATCCTGCCCGAGGTCATGATCGGCGATGACATCCTCAGGAAGATTGTCAACATATGCATCGATTCAGGAGTCGACGGACACCGCGGCGACATCGCGATGATGAAGGTCTCCAGTACGCTCGCCGCCTACAGGGGAAGGAAGGAGGTCACGACGGAGGATCTCAAGGATACCGCCGACATGGTGCTCCTTCATAGGATGAAGAAGACTCCCTTCTCGGACATGAAGCTCGACAAGGGCAAGATCGACGAGATAATCACGAAGTGATCACTTCTTCTTGAGATCCATCCTCGAGTGAACCTTCTTCATGATCTCGCCCATATCGGCACCCCAGCCCTCTACTTCGCCGGAGGTCATTATGTCTATGCTCCCGCCCTGATATTCGCCTTCACCGGCGAGTTCCTCCATCCAGGATTCTATCTCGACATAGTTGTCCTTGAGTTTCTCCAGCGTTTCGGGGTCAGCATTCCAGAGTTCCCTCTGGTTCGCTTCGAGCATCCTCCTGGCTATTTCTTCAAGAGCATAGGGGTTGTTCTCTTGGAAGAACTTCCTCATCTCCGGGTCGTTGACGAACTTGTTGGTGATGTCATCGAAGATCCAGTCATCCACCATCTGTGTGGACGCTTCGAATCCGTAGACGCGCGTCACTCTCTTCATGATGTCGGCACAGCCCTTGTAGCCGTGTTCCTTCTCACCTTCGATCCATGCAGGATTCAGGAGTTTCGTCCTGACGGTCCTCCTGATCTCATCGGCGAGGGTGTGGACATTGATGTCCTTGGGTTCCCTGGTGTCGCCGTAGTATGCTTTGATCTCCTTGCCAGACAGCTGTTTCGCCGAAGCGGTCATACCGCCCTGGTTGCTGAAGTAGCAGCAGCATCCGAGCAGATCGTGCTCATCGGAAGCGATCTTGTTGTATGTCACGCTGACCTTGGAAAGATTCGATGCGAACTGTGCATGCATGGCCTTGCCGTTCCTTCCGCTGCCGTAGGCGTAACCGTTGCTCGAGATGTAGATGTCTGAGAGGTCCTTCTCGGTCTTCCATGCACTTGCGAACACTGCGAGATTGACACCCGATACATATGAGCCAGGCGGTGCACTGAAGAACCTTGCCGATGCCTCATCCTCATCAACGCCTTCCGATATGGATTCAAGATAGTGTTTTCTGAGATAGTTCATCTCCGAAGGCTCATCGAGCTCCATTATCTTCCTGACAACGACATCGATGACATCCACACGTTCCATGAAGTTGTCCCTCAGGATACCCGAGGTCCTGACGGTGAAATCGATCCTTGGGTGTTTCATCTCATCGAGCGGGATTATCTCGCAGCCAGTGACCTGCCCGTTGGAATTCCTGACAGGCTTGGCACCGATCAGCGACAGTATCTGCGACATGACCTCTCCGCCAGCCATGAGGATATCGTTGCTCATCCAGAACAGAGCGACCGTCTCGGGCATCTCCCCGGTCTCTTCCCTGTATTTGGCGATCAGCTGGTCCGAGAGGATGATGCCTGTCCTGTAAGCAGCCTCTGTAGGGATGGTGGTCGGGTCCAATGAGTAGAAGTTCCTCCCTGTCGGCAGGATGTCGGGTCTTCCGCGAGTGATGTCGCCCGAGGGTCCCGCCTCGACATAACCGCCGTCGAATCCGTTGAGAAGACTGCCGATCTCATCGGATGCGTCGATGCGAGAGGATATCTCAAGCACCTGTTCGCCGAACATGCCCAGTTCTCTCAGCCGCTCATCCTTCGGACGGAAGTCCATGGCATCGCAGATCTCTTCCGCCGACCTGCCGTCGAGGAACATCCCGATGATCTTGGTGGTGGTGTTGGTGATCAATTCTATCAACGAACCGTTGGACATCTCGAACTCATCGTTGAAACCGCCCTGGTCCTTGTACAGGCCGTCTATGTCTATCCCCATGATGTCACTGACTGTATCGCGGATCGAACCGCTGCCGGTATCATACCTCATTATGGAGTTGATGAATTCCGTTCTGCGTTCGCCTTCCGGATTCCTTCCGATCACATGGAGACCGAGGTTCATCTGCGAGTTCCTTACCCTCGACAGTGATTCGTGGCATTTCGAGACTATCTCCGGAAGCGACATCTCGTGGTTAAGTCCCAGTTCCTTGAGGTTGGCCTTCTCGGCCTGATCGATGATCAGATGTTTCAGCTGATGTTCCTGACTGGGGTCGGCCAGAGCATTCTGCGACTGCGCCAGCAGGTCATCCAGTTTCTGAAGTTCCTCATAGAGCTCGGAGGGCATCATGACGCATTGCATATGGTCGACCAATGTGGCCAGACCTCTCCTCTTGGCGATGGTCCCTTCCGGGGGGTTGTCCGAATTGTAGATGTACAGGTGGGGGGCATCCCCGATACCGATCACGGGGTAGCAGTTCGCGCTGATCCCCGCATTCTTGCCGGGGAGGAACTCCAGATTGCCGTGCGTTCCGGTGTGGACGACGACATCGGCACCCCACATCTTCTCGTAGTAGTAATAGGTGGCAAGATATTGGTGCGTAGGCGGACACAGCGGATCGTGGAGGATCTTGCAGACCTGTCCGTCGCACCTCGCTCCGAAACATCCCCTTTTAGGCTGGACGGCAAGGATCACATTTCCGTAGGTCGAACCAGTAATCAGGATCTTTCCGTCGAGGACCATGCTCTGTCCCGGGGGTTCTCCCCAGGTCTCGATCATCTTCTCTCTGAGGGAGGGTTCCAGAGTGTTGAAGAATTCCATGTATTCCTCAACGGGCATCTTGTAGAGCACACCGCCGCAGCGTTCTATCTCCTGAGCGGTGGTCCATCTGAATTCCGAGATCGCTTTCCTTTCCATGATCCCCTTGATCAGTTCCTTTCCGTTCTCGGGAGGTTCCACATTGTAGCCGGCGGCCTTCATCCTCTTCATGATGTTGGCCAAGCTCTCGTGTGTGTCCAAATGGGATGCGGCACCCACATTCGCTTCCACGCTGGCACATGGGTTGTTGTTGAGGAAGAAGATCACTTTCCTCTCCGACGGGGGCTTCTTTCCGAGCAGGATCCTGCTCTTCACCCTTCTCGCTAGGAGTCTGGAGCTCTCAGGGAGGATCACTCTGTCCTCACCGACATCGTCATCCGATGTCGTGAACCCCAGCATCAGGGGTTCGATCATACCTTCGAACTCGGGCATCGCCACCATCCATGCAAGATCCTGTACGAGACCCGGTGTCTCCTTCCATTCCTTCATGGACATCCTTGATGCGATGATGGGCTGGAAGAACGGGATGTTCAGCCCTTTCAGGAACTCTATGCTTGCATTCGCGCTTGTGGATTTCTTCTTGTCCGTCGTGCTGTTCTCTGTCAGGAACGGAGACAGTTTCACGACTGCGGACACGATCGGTCTTCCGTCGCGCATCATGAATTCCCTAATGGAACCTCCGATGTTCAGCTGGTCGTTGTCATCCTTCCTCGTCGATGTGGAGAAGACAGGAAGTACATTCATCCCCTCCTTCTCCATGTCCTTTATCGCCACATTCTCCAGATTCCTGCATCCCTCGGACACCCAGTTCGAACGGGAGACGATGATGCCTACCCAGGGTTTGGAGGGATCGGGTTTGTACCAATCCATGTAGTCCTCGGTGTTCAGGAAATAACCGTCGTATCTCGGGTGCATTATCCCCTGCCACGGCAGATACTCGGGGGGATTCGCTTCCTCCTGCGATCCGAAATATCTGTTCTTGATGAACTTGAAAAGGCTGACCATGTTCCTGGAGCCGTGGGCCCTGAAGTAGTCGTATGCGGTGATGGTGTCCTGGTGGTCGACGGTGGTCAGTGCGAAGTATGTGGGGTCGAGTCCCATGGACATGATCTTCTTCCCCTGCATCTTCCTGATCTTTTTGTCGATGTCGTCCCAGTAGCTCTGGTTGGATTTGTAGAGTATGGTGAAGTCGGATTTCTCGATGTAGTCGATGAGAAGATCCCTCGAGGACACATCCTTGTCCAGGGAATGGAATGTTATCAGCAGCAATTCCACATCCGTCTTTTCCGCAGCCTCTTTGAGAAGAGGTGTATAACTGTCCCAACAAGCTACCGCTATTTTCACCATTCCAATCACCAATCGTCTTTGTTTTGATCTATTCAAGAATTATTCTGCCGAGGCGACAGCTTTCACCGCATCCATGACGGTATCCGCTTTCAGATCCTCGAGTTTCATGTATTTCGCATGCATTTCATCTGCAAGGCGCTGTGCCAGACCGAGCTTCAGGAAGCCGACCTCGGAATCGATGACCAGTACTGGATAATCATATTCCGCGACTATGCCGGCGATGTTCGCGGTATCGGCCTTGGGATCCCCGGAACCGTTGCTCACGTTGCCCCTGCCATCCGATATGACGACCATGAGCGGCTTGATCTTCTGGTCCTTGGTCAATTCCCTCACGATGATGGAGTGTCCGTTCTCCAGACCGGCCGCCAGCGGAGTCCTTCCTCCGGTGGGTATGCCGTCCATCTTCTCCTTGGCCAGCACTATGCTGTTCGTCGGCGGGACCACTGTTTCCGCATCCCTGCCTCTGAATACCACGAGGGACACGCGGTCCCTCTTCTGATAAGCGTCCGTGAGTATGGATGAGATGGCCCCTTTGACCGCCGTCATCCTCTGTTCGGCACCCATGCTTCCGCTGGCGTCCACCACGAATACGATGAGATTGCCGACCTTCCTTTCCCTGACCTTCTCCCTGATGTCGGATTCGTGTATGGTGAACGGCATTCCGGGTGTCTGGTGGGATGCTGCAGCTCTGATGGTGGCATCGAACGCCAATGATGAGGGTCTGCCGTGGGGTACCCTGTACCCGACATATCTTCCGTTCTCGGATTCGGTCTCAGTACGGCGCCCTCCGGCACTGCGGACTATGTTGTCCACCCTCAGTTCCTTCGGTATCGCATTGGATCTGATCTTGAATTCCGCCCCGGTCTGGAACGTCACCGTATCGTCATCGCTGACATCCGGCATCTCCTGGGGTTCGGTCTCGGTGGGTGTGTCGTTCTCCTGAGGCGGAGGAGGGTTCTCATGACTCTCGTTGTTGTCCTCCTCGTTATCCTCCGGAGGTTCCTCTTCATCTTGGTCCTCGGGTTCTTCCTCCTGCGGCGGGGGCTGCGGAGGGTCGCGCGATCTATGTGCCAGCGCCAACGCTGCGGCCAATTCCACATCCTTCTCTTCGACGGAATCGCGTCCTTCATATGCTGCGATGGCGATTGCGGTCTTCATGATGATCGTGTCCGCACGGTGTCCTTCGGCGTGTGCCTCGAGGACCTTCTTTATTGCAAGGTGGAACATGCTCTCGTCCACGCGTATGTCCTGAAGTCTCCCCCTGGCGGCGATTATCTTCTTCGAGATCCTCTCGTCATAGGGCCTCCATGTCCCCATGAACCTCGCGGGGTCGGAATCCCTTTCCATCAGTCTTCTGAGGATGGTGATCCTCTTCTTCTCACTGGTCTCGCCTTCGATGTACACTGCGAGGCCGAATCTATCGAGCAGCTGAGGTCTCAGGTCCCCCTCTTCGGGATTCATGGTTCCCACAAGGATGAAACGTGAAGGGTGTGAGAATGAGATGCCCTCTCTTTCAACGGTATTCACTCCCATCGCCGCCGAATCCAATATGGTATCCACGAGATGGTCGTTCAGCAGGTTGATCTCGTCCACATACAGGATGTTCCTGTTAGCCTCGGCAAGGACGCCCGGTTCGAATGCCCTTACTCCGTCCTTCATCGCTCTGCTTATGTCCAGAGAACCCGTTACCTTATCTTCGGTGGACGAGACCGGGAGGTCGACAACCTTCATTCTCTTCCTTGCGGTCTTCAGGGTCCCCTTCTCATAGGCGGATCTGCAGTCATCGCACATATGATCCGGATCGTGGGGGTCGCAGTTGAAGGGGCATCCGTCGACGACATCGATCTCAGGCAGAAGGTCAGCCAATGCCCTTACGGCAGTGGATTTCGCCGTCCCTCTCTGTCCGAAGATGAGGACGCCGCCTATGGAACCGTCCACGGCGTTGTAGATGAGCGATCTCTTGAGCAGCGGCTGTCCGACTATGGCCGAGAAAGGATACCTGTTGATACGTCCCTCTTTGCCGCTGTCCATTCGATTCTCCGCCCTAAACTTGGATGATTCCAATTCTACGGTGTTACTAATTTGAAATTATTAATAATTAATGACGTGCAGGGAAAGACCTGAAGGAAAAGAAAAGGGCCGTTCACGGGAACTGTCCGATGATAGGATCGGAGATCACTTTCTGAGACCGATTTGATGCATGTTGCAGCTTCCGGGAGTGATGGAAGCGAGCTTCCCTCTGAGAACACCCTTGATCGATGTGATGTCTCCGAGGAAGTCCCTCAGCTCGTGCAGCTTTCCGCTCGCGATGACGACATCCATCTTGCTGTAGCCGTCGATCGGAACGCTGCTGGAGTGCGAGAAGATGGTCGGATGGCTGCGGTAGATGCTGTCCACCTTCTCAAGAACATTGGTGACACGGAGATCGATGACGACTATGTACACGCCGATCATCTCTGTATCATCGTTCTTCCATGTGTTCTCGGCCAAGGAATCGCGAACGAGATCACGCAATGC
>JAEEGL015104137.1_pt1 | contig 15665 bp, 8 predicted proteins | sample 9134231 | NCBI WGS metagenome assembly JAEEGL01 (sample SAMN16246548, study PRJNA631951) | gut metagenome | biome: gut microbiome; feature: rumen; material: fiber-attached | host: Bos | place: Iran: Karaj | collected 2018-10
CAAATACCTGCGGTGCTATCCTCTCCACCCGCTTCTTTTGCTCAAACAGCTCACCGATGCCCCATAAGGCGGAAGCCCCGAACACACTGAGGAACGACGATAGGTAGATAGATGCCGGTGAAGTACATAGCGTCAGAGCTTAACGGCGGAAATATCGACGAGGTTGTTCACAATGGCGTAGATGGTGAGTCCTGCAGGACTATGTATCTGCAGTTTGCGGGCGATGTTGCGGCGGTGGGTGATGACGGTGTTCACCGAGATGCAGAGGTGGTCGGCAATCTCCTTGTTCGACATGCCCTGCACCAGCGAGACAATCACGTCTTTCTCTCGGTCGCTCAGGGTCTCGTCGCTGTTCATTCCATTCTTGAACACCATGTCGGAGATGTTGCGGGTCACATCGTTTTGCCTGGCCTGTTGCTCCAGTCGGCGGATGGCTGGCACGAAGATATGGTCCTCCACCAGGGCATGCTGCCGCAGCCACACCTCGTTCTCGTAGATGTCGTGCAGCGTCGCCGTCAGCTGGTTGTTGTGCAGACCGTCCTGCGGCAGGTATTTGATGATGAGCAGCTTCAGCTCACGCAGCTTCTTGTCGGCGGCACTGTGATGTTTGGAGAAGGTGTCCACGTCGTAGTCGGCGGCCAGCTGCCCCTCAATGAGCGACTGCACGTAGGGAAACAGCGTCTTCTGCTCGTATTTCATGTGGCGGCGTATCTCGTGGGCATACTCGTCATAGAAGCGCAGGATGAGTCTTGCCAATGAATCGTGCTCGTTGAGTGACTCCTGCAGCTCTCTACGGATATAAGGCAACTGGAAGTCGAGGAAATAGGCATGGCTGGCCTCCAGATAGTGCAAAAGGGTGGTAACGGAGACCTGGCTGTTGGCCTCTGCCTCGCTATATCCATTGACGGTGAAGTTGACCACTGTCAGGAAGGTGAACGTGTCTACATGGTTGTCGGCGCACGTCTCTTTCACCGTTTTGTCGCCAAAACCCAGGTTGATGCCAAAACTGCCAAGCATCTGCAGCAGGTCGTAATTGTCGCGGATTAGCGAGATCATCTTGTCATCCGCCTCATACATCTTCTGGTTTTTCATCTTCTCTGGTCTCTAAACTACTTAATAATGATTACAGGGTGCAAAGGTAGTCATTATTTCTGACTCCTACAATAATTATTATTAGGTATTTTGCCCCTCGGCAATCCTTCGGAAATGACGCTTTCAGCGGCTTTCATCATTTTTAGGTATTGGCGATGGGCGCTAATATGCCTACCTTTGCAGCCGATTCTGGGAGCGCGGGCGACCTCGCCCGCCACGCCGTACATGCGGGCGAGGACGCCCGCGCTCCCAAAAACGAGGACGCCCGCGCTCCCCGACGAAAGAGAATAGTTACTTAAATATATGAGACGAACTACTATTATTGCATTATCATTTATCATTTTTCATTTTTCATTTAGCCCTGCAAGGGCGCAGAAGAATGTTGCTGACAGCGTGATGCAGCACGTGAAGGACAACCGGCTGAGCGTTGGCGGCTATGGCGAGGTGGCCCTGAGCCGCGAGTTCTACAGCGACCACGTGAACCGCTACAGCTCGCCCGCCAACTACAAGGACGACCCCAGTCACGGACGCTTCGATATACCTCATGCCGTCATCTATCTGGGCTACGACTTCGGCAAGGGCTGGACGATGGGCACGGAGATAGAGTTTGAGCACACGGGCACGGGGTCGGCCATTGAGAACGAGGCTGATGAGGCCGCCGAGTGGGAACGCGAACAGGAGAAAGGCGGCGAGGTGGAGCTGGAGCAGTTATGGATTAACAAGCAGTTCTCACGTGCCGCCAACGTGAAGGTGGGGCACATCATTGTGCCTGTGGGTCTGAACAACGCTCATCACGAGCCGCTTAACTACTTCACTGTCTACCGGCCGGAGGGCGAGAACACTATCCTTCCCTCTACCTGGCACGATACGGGTATCGCCTTCTGGGGCCGCTATGGCCGCGTGAAGTACGAGGTGCAGATGGTGGCGGGCCTTAATGCCATGCTCTTCAACCGCGACAAGTGGATTCACCACGGGGCCGGATCGCCGTTTGAGTTCAAGCCCGCCAATCAGCTGGGCTTCGCCGCCCGTATGGACTGGTTCGCCATGAAGGGCCTGCGCCTGGGGGTGAGCGGCTACTACGGCAACTCAGCCCACAACACCTACCCCAACGACCTGAAGGGCGACGGCAAGCCCTACGACAAGGTGAAGGGCACCGTGGCCATCGGCTCCGTGGACCTGACGCTGAACCGATGGAACTGGATTGTACGCGGGCAGGCCGACTACGGCTATGTGGGCGATACGGACAAGCTGAACACCATCAAGGATGCCAAGGCCCATGCCTCGAACTCGCCCGTGAAGAGCGCGATGATTGGCAAGAACGCCGTGAGCGTAGGCATAGAGGCCGGCTACGACGTGTTCTCGCAAGTCAGTAAGCTGCATCGCGACGGGCATCAGCTCTACCTTTTCGGCCGCTACGAGTACTACGACAGCTATATTCCCGCCAAGAACAAGGAGATGTTCGACTATACGAATGTCAAACGCCTGGCTTTTGGCCTGAACTACAACCCCGTGCCGGGAATCGTTGTTAAGGCCGACTACAGCCTCCGCCTGCTGAAGACCCCGTATAACAACGAGCCAAGCCTGAACATCGGTGTGGCCTACGAGGGATTCTTCCTTTAAATACTTTGAGCCGTTCAAAGTCCAGGTTTGAGCCGTTCTCTCTATAGGTTTGAGCCGTTCTCTCTATGGGTTTGAGCCGTTCAAACTCTGAGACTGCTCTGACACAAAATTGGGAGATATAGACAGACGAACAAAAAAACACAATTCACATAACAACAAAAACGATGAAAAAGATTTTTATTTACGCCATGCTCTTTGCAGCATGCAGCATGGGCATGACCTCATGCTCGAGTGATGATGACAACAACAATGACAGTGGCCTTGCCGATAAGGAGCAGGCCATGCAGGCCATCACCGGCCAGTATGTCAACAACGTGGTGTTCCCCATCTACAAGTCGCTGGCCGCACAGACCTCCACACTCTTCGACCAGCTGGTCAGTGCGAAGGCGAAGTTTCGTGCCGGCACGCTGACACAGGCAGACATCGATCAGGTGTGCAGCACGTTCATTGCCGCCCGCTCGGCCTGGGAGTGCAGTGAGTCGTTCCTTTATGGCGCAGCCACCGACTTCGGCATCGACCCCCACATCGACACATGGCCCCTCGACCGCACCGCTCTGGCCAAGGCACTGAGCAGCAAGGAGATTATCGACGACCTCGACGATCTCGAAGATGGCGGCATCGACAATGCCCGCGCCCTTGTGGGCGAACAGCAGCTGGGCTTCCACGGCATAGAGTTCATCATCTTCCGCGACGGTAAGAACCGCACCCTCGCCGCCCTTCAGGGTGTGGAGGACAACGAGGCCTTCAGCGGACGAAACATCACCGGCGAGCAGGAGCTTATCTTCGCCGCTGCTGTGGCCGGCGACCTGCGCGACAAGTGCTTCCAGTTGGAAGTAAGCTGGCTGGGCGACCAGGCTCCCAAGACCCATCAGGAGCGTGTAGAGGAGTGCGAATTTCCTACGACGCTGACGGGCGGAGCCTCCTATGGCGAGAATATGCTCAACGCCACAAAAGCCGGCAGCACCATGGCCACCTGGCGCGGCGTGATGAGTACCATCCTTGTCTCTGGATGCAGCAATATCTGTGCTGAAGTGGCAGGACAGAAGATAGGGCAGGCCTACCTCGGCACCGACCCCGACTACATCGAGTCGCCCTACAGCCAACGCTCGTACTACGACTTCTTCGACAACATCAGCAGCGTACAGTACAGCATCTACGGCAACCAGGGCACTACCCCCGCTGCCAACAGCGTCATGGCCTATCTGCAGAAGTACAACGCCACGATGGCCGCCGACCTGAAGGTAAGGCTCGATGCCGCCCTCGCTGCCCTCACCACCGCGAAGGCAGGAACACCCTTCGTGGTGGACTCTCACAGTGCCAACGCGAAGAACGCGATGGATGCCATCAATGCCCTTGACGACAAACTTAACGAAGCAGCATCATGGATAGCAGCAAACTGATTGTCGCCCTTTGCATGGCTCTCGCCCTCACGGCCTGTAGCGACGATGAAAACGTCATGACCTACGATGAATTCCTGGAAGAGGTGAAGCACATGGGCAAGGACGTAGGCAATTTCACCGCCGAGGAGTGGTACCCCGGCGGCGAGAAAGGCACCACGATGAACGTCACACAGGGCTGCTACGAGGACGAGACGCCCGCCGTCACGGAGATGGGGCTCAGCGAGGCGTTCAACCGCGGTGAGCAGTTCTTCGAGCGCAACGTCACCGAGTTTCAGGCACCGTTCAACGGCCTCGGCCCGGCCTATGTGCGTAAGTCGTGCCTCGACTGTCACCCTGGCTACGGTCACGGCAAGCGTGTCACGCAGTACAGGGCAGAGTGGGGCAACGGCTATCTGCTCGTCATTTACCATCCTGACGACGGTCTGAACAGCGACGACGGACCCTACGTCAGCGAGGTCACGGGTATGCCGCAGACACGTGCCGTCAGCCCCTTCCTGCCGCCTGTCGACGAAAAGGGCATACACCTGAGCTGGCTGCCCGTGCTGGCAATGGCCGATGACAGCGAGATCTCAGCCACCCAGTTCCCCGACGGTGAGCGCTATGAGCTGATATACCCGGAACTGAGTATCGACCGCTCGGCCTTCAACACCAGTCCTACCCCCTGGGAGACGGGCAACGGTGCCGTGGCCTTCCGACTGGAGAGCACCATCGGCATCATCGGCACAGGCCTGCTCGATGCCATCCCCGACGACAGCATCCGCGTGCAGTACCAGCGCGAGGCACCCTACGTGGAGCTGAACCCCGCCTTCTGGGACAAGGAGAAGAACGACTTCGCCCCGACGGCCTGGTATGTCAACGCTTCGAGTGGCGTGGAGCAGGTGAACCGCCTGAAGAAGTTCACCTACGCCATGACGCGCGGTTCGCTGCAGGACGGCGCCGGTGCCAACGCCATCTGGAACATCACCAATGTCTCGCGCTCCGACCGTCCGAAACTCTACACCACTGCAGCCTGGGCAAAGGCCATGTCGGAAAATCCTGAAGTGATAGCAGCCATCAAGAAAGACCCTGCATCGCCCTACTATGCCGACGGCACCGACGAGGGCATCCGCGAGGCCGTCTATAACCTCTTGCTTCCTACGACCAACCAGTTCGACAACAAGTGGCACGTCTTCACGCCGGAGATGTCGGATAACAACTTCTGGGCTTTCCAGGTGTGGCATCGCGGACTGGCCATCCCCCGTGCCCGCAACCTGCAAGACCCCGTGGTGCAGCGCGGCAAGCAGGTGTTCAACGAGATTGGCTGTGCCGCCTGTCACCGCCCGTCGTGGAAAACCGCCAAGGACGACTATTGGAACCCGCAAATCATCGCCTCGCAGAACCTCCAACTGCCCCGCTATCAGAACCAGACCATCTGGCCCTATACCGATATGATTCAACACCGCCTGTATATGAAGAACGGCATCCACGGCTCCTGGTGCCGCACAACCCCGCTGTGGGGGCGTGGGCTGTCGCTCATCAACACAGGTGCCGAAGACCGGCTGCACGACTGCCGCGCCCGCAACGAGATAGAGGCCATCATCTGGCATGGCTACTCGAAACGCTCGGACGCCTACCCGTCGACACTAAGGTTCTACCAATTGCCAAAGGCAGACAGAGACGCGGTGGTGAAATTCCTGAGAGCCATCTGAGGCATGAAAAAGTGTTGCATTTGTCTATGCAACACTTTTTCTTTAACTATTTGAAACGTACACGAAAACTCATATCGCCAATACTAACTAACTTTGCGGCAAATATTCTTTTGAAATGAAAAGATTGCTTCTTTCCTTGTTTGCCTTGATGCAAATAGCAGCACTCTCGGCCGCAGAGCAGTTCATCAGTTTTTCTTCCCAGCCCGGTGCCATCAGCCTTGCCAATGCCACCATCGGCTATAGTGACAACGACGACGAGGGCGTGAAAATCGCCATCCGAAACCTACAAGCCGACATGGAGCACGTCTTAGGCAAAGCCCCGCAGCTATCCACCAGTGTAGGGGTAGGCCCCGTGCCAGCCCGCTCTGTTGGAGGGGATTCGCCGCTCGGCATCCCGAAGGGTGACGCTTCGCTTGTCGAAGAATCCCCGACCATACTCATCGGTACTCTTGGCAAGAACCCCGCCATCGATGCTATGAAATTAACTGGACTGAAAAGCAAGCGTGAGAAGTATGTCATCACCGCTGTTGATGGCAAGATGGTCATTGCCGGCAGTGATCGCCGGGGCACCATCTACGGCATCTACGAGCTGTCGCGCCAGCTGGGCGTGTCGCCTTGGTACTGGTGGGCCGACGCTCCCGTGGTACGGCACGACGAGGCCTTCTTCCTGCCCGGCACCTACACCGACGGCGAGCCGGCTGTGGAGTTCCGTGGACTCTTCCTCAACGACGAGGCTCCCTGCCTCACCTCGTGGGTGAAGAACACTTGGGGTACGGATTACGGTGACCACCGCTTCTACGAGAAAGTCTTCGAGCTTATCTTGCGCCTGAAAGGTAATTTCCTCTGGCCCGCCATGTGGGGATGGGCCTTCTATGCCGACGACCCTGAGAACGGCAAGACCGCCGACCGCATGGGTGTCATCATGGGCACCTCGCACCACGAGCCGATGGCACGCAACCACCAGGAGTATGCCCGCCACCGCAAGGAGTGGGGTGCATGGAACTATCAGACCAATCAGGCGAACCTGGACCGGTTCTTCCGTGAGGGCATAGAGCGCATGAAGGGTACCGAGGACATCGTCACCATCGGCATGAGAGGCGACGGCGACGAGGCCATGAGCGACAAGGCCGACACGAAGCTCCTGGAGCGAATCATCGACAACCAGCGCAAGATTATCAAGGACGTGACGGGCAAGCCCGCCGCAAAGACCACGCAGGTGTGGGCATTATATAAAGAGGTGCAGGACTACTACGATGCGGGCCTTCGCGTGCCCGACGACGTAATGATTCTCATCAGTGACGACAACTGGGGCGACATCCGCCGCGTGCCTACCACTGCCGAGCGCGGCCGCAAGGGTGGCTGGGGCATCTACTACCATGTGGACTATGTGGGTGCGCCCCGCAACACGAAGTGGCTCAACGTCACGCAGACGCAGCAGATGTTCGAGCAACTCTCCCTGGCCTACGACTTCGGCATCCAGCGTATGTGGATTCTCAATGTTGGTGACCTCAAGCCTATGGAGTACCCTATACAGCTCTTCATGGACATGGCCTGGAACCCCAAGGAGTACACCCTCCAAAACATCACAGACCATACCCGCCGCTTCTTCGCCAGCAACCTCGGCGGGAAAACCGCCGGGCACACAGCGGTCGGCGGTTCACCCGCCGACAAGATTTCGGAGGAGGCCGCAGCCATCTACAACCAGAACTGCCAGTATATGGCCCGCGTCACCCCAGAGATGCTCGACGCCCGCACCTACAACATAGAGACCGGCGAGTGGCGACAGGTGGCCGATAACTACCAGCGTCTGGAGCTGCGTGCCCTGCGTCTCTACGAAGAAATCCCCATGGAAGCCCGCGACTTCTACCGCCAGACTATTCTCTTCCCGGTGCAGGCCATGGCCAACCTTTACGACATGTATTACGCCCAGGCGATGAACCAGTATCTGGCCAAGCGCAACAACCCCGATGCCAACCTCTGGGCCGACCGCGTGGCACAGTGCTTCCGTCGAGACTCCCTGCTCTGCGCTGCCTATAACACCGACATTGCCGAAGGCAAGTGGAACGGCATGATGACGCAGAAGCACATCGGCTATCGTTCGTGGAACGATAACTTCCCCCACGACATGCTGCCTCGCACCACCACTGTGCCCGTTGGTTCCCCCAACGGGGGAGGTTACACCTTCACCCACAGCAACGGCTGCGTCTCGATGGAGGCTGAACACTTCTACAAGGCCGAAGCCCCGGAGGGCACCGTCTGGCAGGTTTATCCTTACTATGGCCGCACCCGTAGCGCCGTTGCCCTCACACCCTATACCGAACCTGTCGGTAATGCCACCCTCACCTACCGTTTTACGCTCCCCGAATCAGGACAGGCTGGCAAGGGGTCTGCCTTTACAGATTCCGTAAAGGTACACATCATTGTGAAGTCTACCCTCGATTTCCTCAATGTCGGTGGTTTTGAGTACACCGTCAGTCTCGACGGCTCCGAGCCGCAGGTGGTCAACTTCAACAAGACCCTCGTAGACCGTCAGCCATACATGTACTCCGAGTTCTATCCCACCATTGCCCGCCGCGTAGTGGAGAAGGTCGTTTCGGTCCCGTATGCTGCGCTATCTGCGCAGCCTGACCACGAGCTGACCCTCCATCCCCGCCATCCAGGCATCGTCTTCGAGAAGATTGTCATTGACTTTGGCGGTTATCGTCCATCCTACCTCTTCATGGACGAGAGCAGCCACACAAGGACGACAGCCGACAAGCCTTAGCTGATTGGCCGAGTTCTAGACACTGATAATTACCCTACGATATGCCACAAGGCGGAAAGGGCCATTATCGTGGACTTCGCAGATGACATGGAAAGTCTTACCCTTGGCATTGGCAGGGATAAGGATTGAGGCCTTTGCCTGGTCAGCACCGTCAATGGAAAGACGTATGTCGCTGATTTCGGACTGCTGCCACCAAACGAAGGAAAGGGTATCGTCGTCAGAGTCGGAAGAGCGCGACGCATCAAGACGGACCACCTGACCTGGCTTCGCCTTAATAAGGATGGGCGACAAGCCTTTCTGCCCATTGACGACCACCTGTGGATTCTTGTTGCCATGCCCCTCGGCAGCCCACTGCATGCGAGCCATAAAGTCGTTAATCTCATCGGGATAGAAGCGCTGCTTGTAGCCAACGGAGATGCTGCGCACGGGTTCCTCCCAGCTGTTCCAGGCCGTGGTCAGCGAGTCGGGGCTAATGCCACGCTCGTGATAGCCTGCCCATCCGGCCTGTATGGGATGTTCAGGATCGCTGAGGCCATTAGGCATTACGTAGAGGAAGCTCGGCGTGTCACCCTCCACACCCCACTTGTAGTCGGGATATTCGCTGCCCAAGGCACCGTGACCCTGGATGTTGTCCTTGTGTTGCTGCCAGTGAAGCTTTCCCAGTTCGCACTGTTCCTGCCAGGCACCCTCGTCCCAGACAAACTGCAAGTCGTCGGCAAATTCCTGCCGCAACCACTGGTGCGAGCTGTAGGCACGGTTCATTCGGTTGTTGTAGGCCATATCCTGATCGGTGATGGTGTAGATACGGAACTTGCGGACAAAGCGCTTCAACTCCTCGGTACTGCGTGTCTGTTTCACCCTCCAGATGGCCTGTGCCAGTGTGTTGGCACCGCCCCATGCCGCCACATAGATAGGCCGTGGGTCATCCTCGTCGGCCAGACGGATGAGCAGAGCGCTGCCCGGCGAGTCGTTATTCTCTCCGATGGCCTTGATGCCGCCGTTCACGCTACCCATCACAGCACGTTGCGACAGATAGTCGGCACTGGGCCAGTAACCCATCTTTTGCTTGGTATTCTCTTGTTCCAAAGGCAAAAAGCTCTTCTGACAGGAACGCATCATCAACCGAGGAACATCCTTGCGGTAGGCCTCGATGACACGTGTCAGATACGCCTTCCACTCCACAGGATAAGGGTCGCAGTTCCACCCTACGGAGGTAATCAGCGCCTCTATCTCAAAACAGTCGGCATAGGCCATCAGCCTCACCATCGACTCCATGTCGTCAGGCTCGACATCGGCAGGAGCAATGTCTGTACATACTACGAGACGCGGCTTAAGCTGTGCCTTCTTTCCATTGGCTGGGCTTGATGCAAGGATAAGCAGCAGCACCGTAACAATCAGAGCAATTCTATTCATCATGGTCTTTAGGATTACGTGAGGCTGCAAAGGTAACAAAAAAAGGCGGAAAACCACCATTTGCTGTTATTTTTTTGCTTAATTCATATAAATATAGTATCTTTGCACCGCAAAATCAACTTACGAACTATGAAGACAATATCAGCACTTAGCATCCTGGCATTTCTCTGTTTGCTTACCCCCATATCGGCCTTTGCCGAAGACGGTCACCGTCTGTGGCTCAGGGGTGAAATGCCTACCGACATCACCACGCGTATAGACTCCACCATGCCCGCCGATGACGGTTACCGCATCACTGGACACCTCGTGGAGGCCCGCACCAAGCAGGGTCTGCTCTATGGCCGCTATGCCCTGATGCGTGGCGAACAGGGCGAGAGTCATCCTGCCTTCAAGTATCGCATTCTCAACCACTGGGATAACCTCGACGGCAGCATCGAGCGAGGATATGCGGGGAAGAGCATATTCTGGAACAGACCCACCCCCCAACCCCTCCCTACAGGGACGGGAGCAAATACCTCTGCTGAAGGACATTCTGTTAACAAAGGTAATTACTCCCCTCCCTCACAGGGAGAGGCCGGGGGAGAGTCTGGTTCATGGATTTCATACGGTGAGGCCCTGGCCTCCATCGGCATCAACGGCACGGTGCTCAACAATGTGAACGCCTCGCCGAAGATGCTCACCGCCGTCTATCTGGACAGTGTGAAGATGATTGCCGACCAGCTGCGCCCCTGGGGTGTGAAGGTCTACCTGTCGGTGAACTTCGGCTCGCCCAAGGCCCTTGGCGACACCAAGACCGCCGACCCGCTGAACCCGCTGGTGCAGCGATGGTGGAAGGCTAAGGCACGCGAGATATACAAGCTGATTCCTGACTTCGGTGGCTTTCTGGTGAAGGCCAACAGCGAGGGACAGCCCGGCCCCTTCGACTATGGGCGCACCCATGCCGATGGTGCCAACATGCTGGCCGACGCGCTTCAGCCCTACGGCGGCATTGTGATGTGGCGCTCGTTTGTCTATGGTGCCAAGCACAAGGGCGAGGATCGCGTGAAGCAGGCTGTCTCGGAGTTTGCCGAGCTGGACGGACAGTTCCGCCCGAACGTCATCCTACAGTCGAAGAACGGCCCGCTGGACTTCCAGCCCCGTGAGCCTCACGCTCCCATCTTCGACCAGATGAAGAATACGCCGCAGATGGCAGAGTTACAAATAACGCAGGAGTACCTGGGGCACAGCACCCACCTGGTCTATCTGGCTCCCATGTGGAAGGAGTTTTTCCAGAACGTAGGGATAGGCGCGTCGGACGGCGTGAAGAATCTTGTGGGTCTTGCCGGCGTGGCTAACATCGGACTGGACCGCAACTGGTGCGGCCACCATTTCGCCCAGGCCAACTGGTACGCCTTTGGTCGCCTGGCCTGGAACCCGCAGCTGACGTCAAGAGAGATTGCCGAGGAGTGGGTGAGGCAGACATTGACCATTGACCATTCACCATTGACCATTGACCATTCGGAACGCGCAGCCAATAATGGTCAATGGTCAATGGTCAATGGTCAATTAATCAGCATGATGCTCCGCTCCCGCGAGGCCTGTGTGGACTACATGATGCCGATAGGCCTGCACCATATTTTTAAGTTCGACCACCACTACGGCCCGGAGCCCGACGGCTTTATTGCCCGCTATCCGATAGAGTGGTGTCCCGTCTATTACCATAAGGCCGACTCGCTTGGCATCGGCTTCGACCGTACGATGGCCACGGGCAGCGGTGCCACGGGGCAGTACCGTGAGCCTTACCGCTCGCTCTACGAGGACGTGAACACCTGTCCTGAGAACCTCCTGCTGTGGTTCCACCGTGTTCCCTGGACGCGCCGCCTGAGCAGCGGGCGCACCGTCATGGAGGAGATGGAGTTCCGCTACCAGCGCGGTGTTAACGAGGTGGAGGACTTCATCCGCATCTGGCAGGAGGCACGTCCCTGCATCGATGAGCAGCGATGGAACGAGGTAAATGCTAAACTACAGGAACAGCTCCGCAATGCACAGGAATGGCAGCGCGTCTGCACCACCTATTTCCGTTCGTTTACTCAGAAGCCATAATCATGATGACTGCCGACACGTCGGCTACATCTACAGTGCCGTCGTCGTTCACGTCGGCAGCAATAGCAGCGGGAGAACCGCTGCCCACACTATTTGCCATGACGCTGATGATGGATGAAATGTCGGCCACATCGACAGTGCCGTCGCCGTTTACATCGCCCTCCATGTCAGTATCATCGATGTCAACAAGGGACGTTATCTGGCCGATGACGATGTCGGAACGGTAGGGGAAATACTGCGTGAGGAGACGGTTGCGCTCGGCGGCATACTGATTGTCTACGGTATAGAGTTGTCCCTGTTTCTTGTACTTGTGAACGTCGCGGCGATAGTCGCCCCAGCGGGCGGCCTCGGCATAGAGTGCCGGGGCAATGACATTGTGCAGGCTGTCCCACAGCTCTACGACGCTCTGCTCACCCAACATTCCTTCAGGAGCGAGTAGCTTCTTGGCACGGCGCACATACTGGCGGGCAAAATCATCGTTATGTAGCAGGTTGTGGAAGATGCCGGTGGGATAGTTCTTGCCGTTGTTCTTACCAAGGTTGTTCTCCTTCACGTCCTCCAGAATGGCCTCCGAGTCCCAGCAGAGGAGCTTAAAACCTTTGCTATCGACACCACGGCTGCGCACGGCGTACCAATTGTGGTGGTCCCAGTCAGTATTGCCGTCATACTGGTTGACGAGCATGAAGTCGATGAAGGCAGGAATATCGAGTAGTGAGTCCTTGAGGGCTTTGTAGGCTTCTTCAGCGGTAATCCCAGCAGGAATACCCTTGGGCAAGCTGCCGGAGAACGTTCCTCCGACGATGGCGGCAAGGGCAGTGGTGCGTTTCCAAGAGTCAAGGGTACCCGCACTGGCATCAAGGTGGTAACCGCCCGTTTCCTCAATCTTGATGGCATCTACATCGGCCTCCGTACCGCCGATATGGTCTTTGCCGAACAGGTCGTCCACGCGCTCGGCAATGTTGTAGATTCCCCAGTACATGCCGTTGAGGAAGAGGTTCACATAGAGGGCATTGACGCTGGTGCGACCCAGGCGGTTCTGCATGCGCCGTGCCCACACGTCGCGGGTGTACTGTGCCCTCTGGCGGTTGCCCTCGTCCCAGTGCTGCCACGTAGTGCCGAAATGGCAGCGCAGCACAAGCTGATCAAACTTCGCGGGCTGGTCACTGCCAAAGAGCGGGTACTTCAGCGTCTTGGGGCCGTACTTTTCCTTGAACACAAGCCGGAAGGAGTGCTTGGGGTTTTTCTCAGGCAGACGGCTGTGACCACCGTGAAGACGGAGGCCGCAGGTAACGGAGAAACCTGTTGATTTGAGAGTTAAGAATTGAGAGTTGAGATTTGGTTCAAATAGTTCCACGCTTGCCGGTCTCGTCCATCCACGGCCAGTGTCATCGCCCAAAGGATTCCCTGTGAAGATGTAGATGCCACCACGCACAGAATCTTTCTCATGGCTGAAAAGGTTATCGGGGTCGGTGACAATGCTCAGCACGGGCAAAGACCGCAACCCCTCAATGATTTTCGGACGCAATACGGGGTCTTCGGTCATCTCCGGGTCCATCTCGTAGTCGGCCTTCGCTGTACCATTGATTTGGCAGTAGCGTCCCCAAGTATCTGGGTAGCCCTCGGGCGTGTTTGACTGCGTGAGAATATCTTCAACAAAGAGATAGGTGGCGGTAGTGACAGGCGAAAGGCAGACATCACCGTCAAAGATAGCAGCTCGCACGATGGTAGTTCCACTGATAGCCAGCGGCTTGCCGTCGTAGGCAGCACTCCTCTCCGTAGGCTCGCTGCCGTCCAAGGTATAGCGCAGGGTGGCCGTTCCCTCTACATCGGCCACTATGGTCAGCTCAAACGGCTCGTCGTAAAAACCATGTTCATGGCTGAACACAGGATCCTGCGCCAGTGCCCGCCATGGGAGGAAGGCAAAGGCCAACAACAATTTATATAAGCCCATTCGATGGCTTAGTTGAAGATATAGCGCACGGTGAACATAATGCGGTAGGTGGAGGGGGTAGTGTTCACGCCTGCCGTCATGTTGGGTGTGGTGCCAGTGTAGTTCTGCGAGGTGGAGAGGTGACGCTCGTTGTTCACCAGATTGTAAGTATACTCTCCGGTCTTGGCATCGTAGGAGAGCAACGTGTTACCCGTTATCTGCTTGTAGATGCCCCAGTCCTTGCAAAGGAAGTTGAGAACGTTCTCCATGTCCAGTCCGAGCTGCAGCGTGTGCTTTGTCTTGCCCAGCATGATATTCATGTCGCGCATGTAGTGGAAATCCAGCTGATGGTGCCAGGGCATCTTCGCTCCTCCGCGCTCGGTATATTGTCCCTTGCGGTTTTTGAGGTAGTCATCCTGGTTGATAAAAGTCCAGAAGTCGTCGCGCTGCATGTCGGCGGTGTAGGGCATCCCGTCCACCTTGCCCTCCTTGAACTTCCAGGAGTTCAGTTCTTCACGCGAGGCAGGGACGTAGATGAGGTTACCCGGTGCAGAGTTGTCGCTGTTGATGTTCGAGCTGAAGATATAGGAGTAGCGGTTATAGGCATAGTCGCCAAGGAAGCCATACTGGTAGCCATCGTAGACGAAGCTAAAGGTCGACGTAGCGTTCTCGCTCTCCTTCAGCTTGTAGCGCAGGGCGACGAGCAGACGGTTGGGAGCCACGTAGGTGGCATAGCCTGTCTCGTTGTCGTTCACGGCGTTGATGGAGCTACGGTAGTTGTTATATGCCGACGACACCTGGTCGCCGATGCCCTCGGTATATGCCTTTGCACGAGAAATGATATAGGACGCCGAGAGGTCGAGTCCGAAGTCAAACGACTTGCGCAGCTGTGCCGTCAGCGACATATAATATGCCTTAGAGCCGGCGTTCTCAAGCACGTAGGCCTGCTGGCTGTTGTAGGTGCTCATCTTATGGCGCACATCGCCGTGACCCAGGTCTACGGTCGAAGTGCCGTCCCAGTAGACGTTCCTGTTAGACACCACCACGGGGTTCATGTCCCTGTTCATGATGCCTTCCAACGAGAAGTCGATGTCCCCAGGCAGGTTCAGGTCTACGGCCAGCGAACTCTTCCAGGTCTTTGGCATGCGCAGGTCTTCGCTGAGGATGGTTGGTCCAGAGGGTATGGAGACGGAGCTTGTGGCCCCTATCTGACGAAGCATTTCAGCCTGACTGGTGACAAGCGAGGGAGCAGTATTTCCGTTGGCGGCGGTTGCCACGTAGGAAGTCTGTCCCATGCCGCTGTTACCCACTGCCGAGACGAGCCAGACGAAAGGCATACGGCCCACGAAGAGGCCGGTACCGCCGCGCAGGATGACCTTGTGATTGCCCATGACGTCCCAGTTGAAGCCTGCACGCGGCGAGAAGCTCACGCTGGCATCAGGCACGTTGTCCGTGCGGAAGTGCTGTCCGCCGAAGTCCAGCTTCTCGTAGCCTTCGTTATAGTTATTCTCCAGCGTGGGGTATGAGGGTAGTTCGAAGCGTGCTCCCAGCGACAGGCGCAAACGCTCGCTCAGGCTCATGTTGTCCTGGAAGTAGAGCGACCACTGGTTGGTCTTCATTTCCGAAGTAAACATCGAGTGGGCATCGTTGTTGCCGTAGGTGATGCCGAATACACG
>JAEEGL016490710.1_pt1 | contig 15665 bp, 12 predicted proteins | sample 9134231 | NCBI WGS metagenome assembly JAEEGL01 (sample SAMN16246548, study PRJNA631951) | gut metagenome | biome: gut microbiome; feature: rumen; material: fiber-attached | host: Bos | place: Iran: Karaj | collected 2018-10
AAGCATAGAAAATTGGAGGGGCAAGAAAGTAGAAAAGGTGTCTGTTTCCATTGGATATGCTTCACATCGGCAATATCCGGAAATGAAGATCGAGGAACTGAATAAAACCGCAGACAGAATGATGTATGTCGAAAAAGAAGAGTATTATAGACATCATATCAGAGGTTGAAATTAAAAGGGTTCTCCGAAATAGAATAAGTATAATTCAAGCGAAGTGCCTGTTAGTCTTTAAACAAGACTAACGGGCACTTTGTTTATGTTGACTCGAACAAATATTTGGATTATAATATCTCATATCTGAGCGAACTAGTGTTTATCGGGAGGTGGATCCGTGGGGCTTTCAGAGCAGGATGCTTATGTGAGCGGGGATGATCATAAAAAAGATGACCGGGATGAAGCCCATGGTTATACTGTTGTGCTGGATCCGATATCATCTGCAGGTCGGGGCGGGTACAGGGATAGTGCTTTGCCTTTTTCCAAGGGGTGGTCCGAGAACTATCATGAGAGGCTTCCGGAAAGGCTTCGGCAGATGAAGTATCTTTATGAATATGGGAGTAATTCGCCTGCATCCAGAGCCGAGAACTTTTACAGGCAGGCTGTGTTTATGGAGGACTATGAGGATGTTGTGCCCTGGGAGGGTCGATTTCTATGTTATTTCCCTACTTACCACGATCTTACTACCAGACAGCTTAGGGGGTATTTCACTTGGAGGAGCAGAGTCAGGAGGGGTGACTATCAGGAGATTCCTATTTCTGCGGCTTATTTATATATATATGAACTTCTCAATGGGGTTGGGGCGTCATCTCCGGAGGATGTACTAGATAAGCTTTCAGATTTTGAGGCAGGATATATAGATTCTGGGATAGGCGATTATAATATGCGCCGTAATCTGCACCAGTGGATGTTTGAATATGCCATTTTACATGATCTTCCGACAGAGAGGATCAGACAGTTTGCGGAGCGGGAGGCTGCGTGGGACGATACCGTCTCTGTTTTACAAAAACCTTTAGATCATACAGATGAGGAGATTTTTACGGCACTTCTTTCATTTGCCAGAAAGGATGCGTCCCGGTCTCCGGTTATAAGCCAGGATCCGGATCGGGGGATACATCTTTTTTCCGAGGCATGGAGGTTGGGTAATTCCATTGAAATTGGAGGAAGAGACCTTTTTTCGCTCTGTTTTGGGTTACCTTTAACCAGACGGTGGTATCCTCTTTCAACTGCGGTTTACTACGCCCGGGATGACAGGCGGGACAGGGATTTTGCTTTCTCTCCCTGTAGGAGCTATGTATGCAGGGATGGGGCCTGGCAGGTTAGTTCTTTTGAAAAGCAGTTCTTTGACCGCAAGAGATTTCAGAGTTTTTGGAGGGGAGTGGACGCCGGACTTCGCAGATATCTGGGGACCGGGCGTTATCTGAAGGAGGCGCCTTCGGAGGAATGGGTTGAACCTCTTTTGGAGGCTTTGATAGAGGCGGATAAGAGAGAGCGTATGGAGGCCTCGAGACCGCGGATCAATATTGATCTTGGGGGCCTTGACCGGATCCGCCGCGATGCTATTATAACGAGAGATAGTCTTCTTACAGATGAGGAAATATCTGAGCCACTAGAGGTGCCGGAGGAGATAGCGGCGCCATTGGAGCCGGATTCATATGAGGCTGCGCAGGATATTCCTTTGGATGATGTACATGCAGGGATACTAAGGGCCCTTCTTATGGGACAGGATGTTACAGTCCTTCTGGGATCGGCCCACATTATGCCGTCCATTTTTGCAGATGAGGTCAACGAAGCCCTTTATGACGAGATCGGTGATACTGTACTTATCTGTGAGGATGACAGGCTTTCGCTTATAGAGGACTATTTAGAGGACCTGGAAAAACTTCTTGGAGTAGATCATGATGGATGATAAAAAAGTACCTAAGCGTATAGCACAGACCGTGCTTAATTCATTAAAGGGAGGCGTGGTTCCCCGCATAGGTCTTCCCTATATTACTGTTGGACGTAAAAGCGAGATAGAAGCGCTTCTTCACGATGTGGATATCATTTCGGAGGGAGGGGCTTCCTTTCGTTTTATTGTAGGACGCTACGGCAGCGGCAAGAGTTTTCTTCTCCAGACCATCAGGAACTACGTGATGGACAGGGGCTTTATTGTTGCCGATGCGGATCTGTCGCCTGAGCGGAGGCTTCAGGGGACTCGGGGGCAGGGTCTGGCGACCTATAGAGAACTCATTTCCAATCTCTCCACCAAGACCAAGCCTGAGGGTGGAGCCCTGACTCTTATCCTTGATCGCTGGATAAGCGCCGTGCAGACTGAGGCTATGCAGGAGACAGGTCTCTCACCGGAGGATCCGGGTCTTGCCGATGCCACAGATCGCAGGATATATGCGGTTACGTCTTCGGTCAGTGAGCTGGTCCATGGCTTTGAGTTTGCCAGGCTGCTTTCAGCATATTACAGGGCATATATAAGCGGAGATGACGAGACCAAGGCGAAAGTTGTTCGCTGGTTCAGGGGAGAGTATGCCCTTAAGAGCGAGGCCAAGGAAGCTCTGGGCGTCAATATCATTATTGCTGATGACGACTGGTATGACTATCTTAAGCTTTTTGCCGTATTTTTCAGACTTGCGGGATATACGGGCATGTTCATTATGATCGATGAACTTGTTAACATCTATAAGATCCCTAATTCCATTACGCGGCAGTATAACTACGAAAAGATACTTACCATGTACAATGATGCACTTCAAGGCAAGGCGAGGCATCTTGGGATCATCATGGGTGCAACGCCTCAGGCCATGGAGGATAAGAGGCGCGGCATCTTCAGTTATGAAGCTCTACGTTCCAGACTCAGTGAGGGGAGATTTTCAAAGCCCGGAGCCAGGGATATGCTGGCTCCTGTCATACGACTTGAGGCGCTTACAGCTGAAGAGATGTTGGTCCTTTGTGAAAAACTTGCCATGATGCATGCTGGACTATACGGGTATGAAAGAAAAGTATGTACAGAGGATCTGGTGGATTTTATCAAGATCGAGTACGGCCGTATAGGTGCGGATGAAAATATAACACCCAGAGAAGTCATCCGTGACTTCATAGAACTTTTGGATCTTTTATACCAGCATGAGGATATGAGCATTTCCGAATTGCTAAACTCAGAGGAGTTCAGTTATGCCAGATCAGAGGCCGTTTCAGATGAGGCGGCGGCAGGGTATGTGGAGTTTACATTATGAATACTTTTGATCGATATGCACCTTTTATCAGAGATTACATATACCGCAGCGGGTGGCAAAGCCTGAGGGCCGTTCAGAACGCAGCGGGAGATGCTATCTTTGGATCAGAGGACAATGTACTGCTTACAGCTTCTACCGCCTCCGGCAAGACCGAGGCGGCCTTTTTTCCCATACTTACTCTTCTTGATGAGGAGCCTTCGAGATCGGTTGGGGTTTTGTATATCGCCCCTCTTAAGGCCCTTATCAATGATCAGTTTGGAAGACTTAGTGAGTTATGCGAGGAGGAGGGTATTGAGGTAACCCGCTGGCACGGAGACGCGACGCAGACGTCCAAACGCAGGCTCCTTAAAAAGCCATCCGGTATCCTTCAGATCACGCCGGAGTCACTGGAGTCCCTTATGATCAATAAGCACATGGAGATCCCGTCCTTGTTTTGCGATCTGAGGTTTATCGTTATTGATGAGGTCCATTCTCTGCTCCGGGGAGACAGGGGGCTTCAGACCTTTTGTCTTATAGAGCGTCTTTGCCGTCTGGCAGGCTGTTATCCCAGGAGGATAGGTCTTTCTGCCACCATAGGAAATCCTCGGTTGGCTGGTCAGTTTCTTGCTGCCGGCAGTGGCAGGGGTACGATCATACCGGAGTTTGACGGGGGCCGGGAGGTCTGGCGTCTTTCCATGGAACATTTTTATAACAGTGCGCCGCAGGCTGATGAGGGTAGGGCCGAGCTTACAGATACACCGCCTACAGAGTCACCTACCGATACTGCGCCCCAGGCTGCAGATCCGGGAATGGGCTATATCTTTGAGCATACGAAGGGGAAAAAGTGTCTTATATTCACTAACTCCAGAGAGGAGTGTGAGAGTGTCTGCCAAAGCTTAAGACAGTACTGCGAGGTCAATCATGAGCCGGACCGTTTTCTCATTCATCACGGTAATCTTTCTGCTTCCTATCGGGAGAGCGCGGAGGAGGAGATGAAGGATGATGATTCCCTTATGAGCATCTGTGCTACAGCCACATTGGAACTGGGGATAGATGTGGGGAGGCTTGAGAGGGCCTTTCAGATCGATGCGCCGTATACGGTTTCCGGTTTTTTGCAGCGTATGGGACGTACCGGCAGGCGGGGAGATCCCTCGGAGATGTGGTTTGTCATGCGTGAGGAACACCAGGAGGCCCGGGCCATGCTGCCGGATTCCATACCCTGGCCTTTGATCCAGGGTATAGCCCTGATCCAGTTATATATTGAGGAGCGCTTCGTGGAACCTCCTCGTATGGATCGACTTCCCTATAGTCTTTTATACCATCAGACTATGAGTACGCTTTCATCCCATGGGGAGATGACGCCGGCAGAGCTTGCATCCAGAGTACTTTCGCTTAGCTGTTTTCACAGGATCACTCAGGATGACTATAGGACGCTTCTTAGACACCTTGTTAAGACAGATCATATCGCAACTACTGAAAACGGGGGCCTTATTGTCGGCCTTACAGGGGAGCGTATTACGACAAGTTATAAGTTTTATGCTGTTTTTCAGGAGAATATCGAGTATACCGTACGCGCCGGCTCGGAGCAGCTTGGCACCATAGTAAAGCCCCCTCCGATAGGAGATAAGATCGCCATCGCAGGCAGGGTTTGGGTAGTTGAAGAGGTGGATCACAAGAGGCGTGAGGTTCTTTGCACTCTTGTCAAGGGCAATATACCGGCATATTTTGGTGATGTACCGGGAGATATACATGACCGTATCTTAGAGAGGATGTATCGTGTGCTAAGAGAGGATATCAGATATCCCTATCTTATGAGCCATGCGGTATATCGCCTTTCCGATGCAAGGGATACCTTCCAAAAGGCGGGAATGGATGCCAGTCCTCTTATCCATTTAGGCGGCAAGATGTGGGCGTTTTTCCCCTGGGTAGGAACCTATGCTTTTCTTGCAATGGAGCGCTTCCTTAAGATCAAATGCGCAAAGAGACTTGGACTAAAGGGGCTTCAGACCCTAAGACCTTATTATATGCAGTTTACCATGCAGGTAGGAGCAGAGGAGTTTTTTGAAATAATAAGGGAAGAGGCTTCCGGTGAGATCGTGCCTATGGATCTTGTATATCCCAAAGAGGTTCCTGTTTTTGAAAAATACGACCAATACATTCCGGAGGAGCTTGTTCGAAAGGGTTTTGCATACGGCGTCCTTGATGTTCCAGGTATGATAGAGTGTATCAGGAGTCTTTCTTTTTTGCCAGATAGATGATAGAATATACTATATTTCATGACCGACTATGAGCGATCTTTAAAAGGAGGGATTTTATGGGCGATTTGCAGGCAAACACTCTTCAAAAGATGCAAAACCTTAATAAGAGCGCTGAGCTTATGGGTATGCAGCATACGGAGGAACTATTAAGTGCAGACCATCTTAGGGTGGCCAATGCTGCTTCTGCCATGACGGGAACAACCGCTGAGAATCATAAAAATCACCAGCTCAGGGAGGCCCTTGTAGAGCAGATGCTGCTTTTAGAGGACACGGATCTTAATGCCCTTGTAGAGCAGTATCCTTCTCTTGCCGGGGAGGCCATGGATAAAAAGAACACTATGGTAAGAGAGGCCAATGCAAGTGGTAAGGACAAAGTAAAGACCGACTTTTTCGGTTCTAAAAGGAGAGCTGCCAGGAAAAAGCTTGCGGACATCAACGCCAAGAAGGAAAGATTTCAAAATGATATGCGGGAGCTGGAGTCGGATGCACAGTCTCTTGACCGCAAGGTCCGCCTCAACCGTTTTGACAGACAAAGAAGAGTCAAAGAGGGTAACAATGACAGGGGCCCGTTTGCATCGATTATCACAAGTGTGTTCAATGGAAAAGAAGCCGACAGGCGCATTACGGGACTTGAGCCTGATAAAGTTGATAAAAGGCCGTACGACTATGCGCCGGCTGTACATAATCCGGCCATGATATCTGTACACGGCCCCGGTGGCAGTGAACTTAAGGGATATAATTTTAGTCCTATGAGGGCACTTGACACTGGTAAGGTCGTGATACTGTTTACCGGATCCGGTGATGCGGGCATGATGGAACGAGGAATGGGAACGACAGTTACCAATTATGTTAACGCAGGATTTAGGGTAATTCAGATCGATTACCGGGGATATGGCGCCAGCGGTACCCTTGACAAAAAGGGTAAATTAAAAAGCGAGGGCCTTACCGAGCGAGGATTCTATGAAGACGGGGAAGCCATATTCAAGGGTGTTAAGGAGCAGCTTGGTCTATCCAATAGCCAGATCATCGTTCATGGTTATTCCATGGGAGGAGCTATCGCATCTCATGTGGTTGCTAAAATGGCAGAGGAAAATGCCCGCAAGGTTGAGGCTGGGGAGCAGCCTGACGAACCTTTAGCCGGTATGGTAATGGACAGTGCCATGAAAAGCCTCCAGTATGCGGCGACAAACACTTCCGGAGCGTTGGCAGGTAAGATCTCCAAGTGGGCTGCGGGAGATTATTCGGCAGAGGATCATCTTAGGACTATCGCTCATTACCAGCCTGATATACCGGTCCTTTTTGTAAGCGGAGACAAAACGGCTACGTATTCAGATAATAGTCCCAATGAGGATGGACTTACACTGGAGGATACCCATCTCGATCAGATAGAGGGATTTACTCATAAATCCTCCTATGTCAAGGAGGAGAGCGGTCATATGGACTGCCATATGACAACCGAGTTGGTACGTAATTTCTTTGTGCAAGGGCAGCAATAGAGGGGTAGGTTATGGACGGATTAAAGATATGTGTCGTAAACAAGGACACATTGTATATGTTTAAGGACCTGATGACAAACGAGATCAGATTGTCTTTTAATGACCTTTCGGTATCATACTGTGCGATCCTTGAGACAGATGAGGGTCCCAAAAGGGCGGGCATCATCATTGGTCACCCGGATGGGGAGGAGCTCTATATAGATTGGCTTTTTGTTAATAAGGAGCTGCGTGGCAGAGGCGTTGCAGGGGCTCTTTTGGAGAGGATGTCCGAAGCCGTACAAAATGTACCGGAGTTTTCAGGTATCATGGCATTTGCCGGTGAGGGCGAGGAAGAGCTTCGCAGGTTTTTGGATAACCGCGGATTTTTGGTTATGTCCATGGAGGGTCGTGGCCAGTTTGTTACCAAGGTGTCCGAATGCGGACTTAATAAAGCCTTGGCAGATGGTGCTTCCAAAATGTGCTTTGGACTTGACAAAATACCTGCCAGAGCATTTAGGGGCCTGGAGATGGACATCGAAAAGGATAGCAATGTTTCCGTGGGAGTGCCTCTTCCCATAAAGGCGGAAGACTACAGTCCGCTTAGTATGGCTTTCCAGCTAAGGCAGGATCAGATCGAGGCCATTGTCCTGTTGAAAGAGGATAATGTCAGGATCTTTGGAGAGGAACAATCAGTTATCAATGTATCATGGGCATACAGCAGGGACAAGAGCGGAAAGAGCCTTATGGTGCTTATCGCATGTATCCTTAACATGATCAAAAAGGAAATGGGGGATGTGATCCTTACCTTTGCCTCGCTTAATGAGAAAACAATGGACCTTGGCAGAAAACTCTTTGATGATGCGGAGTTTGAGCAGCTTTATTTAGCATATCTCAGCTTCGAAGAATAATATTGACATATCTACGGGTAATATGTAATCTTAAATAGGTTTACATATTACCCGTAGTTCCCTTTTGGGGCGGCGAAGAGAGGAGACAAAAATGGAGACAAAAAAGAAGCTAAACTTTTCAACAAAAACCATAGTGGCAACAGGACTTGGTGCGGCAGTTTTTTTGGTTTTATTCTTATTCGTTAAGGTTCCTTCACCGGTTCCTGAGACCAATCTGCAGATAGCATACGGTATCTCAAGCTTTTTTGCTGCTTTGTTTGGACCTGTAGCAGGCTTTTTGATCGCATTTGTAGGTCATGCGCTTTCAGATTTCATATCCTATGGTTCTCCTTGGTGGAGCTGGGTTATTGCGTCCGGTGTCAGCGGACTTGTTACCGGATTTGCATATTGGAAGGTAGCCGGACCTGTTGAGGAAGGCAAGTTTGGAGGAAAAGAGATCCTTTCCTTTGTGATCTGGGTTGTTATCGCTAACGTTGCAGCATGGGTGGTTGTAGCACCTGTTCTTGATATCGTTATGTACAGCGAGCCGGTTAACAAGGTATTCATTCAGGGAGCTATGGCTTGTGCTTTGGATATCGTTGTTTCACTGGTGATCGGAATCATCCTTTTGAAGGCATATTCAGCAACTAAAACAAGTGCAGGAAGTTTGTCTAAAGACGAGTAATCTGTTAATATTAGGGAAGGCGATCACGCCTTCCCTTTTTTCTTTGCCGGGAACGATTATGTACTATAAGTTGCTTACAGGTGACCATAATGGGTGAAACACTGATTGAATTTAAAAACTATAGTTTTAGGTATCATGAGCAAAGTGAGCCTACTTTAAAAAACATAGATCTTAAAATAGAGCGTGGAGAAAAAGTCCTTATCCTGGGTCCTTCGGGATCGGGAAAGAGTACCCTAGGAAATTGTATCAACGGTCTTATTCCTTTCGCACACAAGGGAGATATAAGTGGAACTCTTACGGTTTCCGGAATAGAAAACAAAAAGTCGAGTCTTTTTGAGCTGTCAAATCACGTGGGGACTGTTCTTCAGGACAGTGACGGACAGTTTATCGGGCTCAGCGTGGGAGAGGATATAGCTTTTGCTCTGGAAAATGATCTGATTCCCCAGCAGGAGATGAAGGAAAGGGTGCAGTCCATAGCCCAGATAGTTGATATGGGATCTTTTCTTGACCAGAATCCCCATGAACTCAGCGGTGGCCAGAAGCAGAGAGTTTCTCTGGCTGGAGTCATGGTGGATGATGTGGATATCCTGCTTTTTGACGAGCCTCTTGCAAATCTGGATCCAAGAACAGGTAAGGTTGCTATTGAGCTTATAGATGATATTTCAAAAGATGATAAGACCATTATAATTATCGAGCATCGACTTGAAGATGTTTTGCACCGTCCCGTTGACAGGATCGTTGTCATGAATGAAGGACAGATCATTATGGATGATACTCCTGCCAATGTGCTATCCAGTGGGATCCTGGGGAAATATGGCATTCGTGAACCTCTCTATCTTACAGCGGCAAGGTACGCAGGTATAAGTATCAATTCGGACATGCATCCGGAATCGCTGGATGATTTCAGAATAGAAGATTGCAAAGATCAGTTACTAAACTGGTATGAATCCAACTATATACGTCATTCCGAGAACCCCCAAAATCCGCTTTTGGAGATTAAAAATATATCTTTTTCCTATGATGGGATAAAGCCTGTGCTCTCGGATATATCTGCCACTATCAATGAGGGAGAGATGCTTAGTATCGTGGGGAAAAACGGGGCAGGAAAGACCACGCTTTCTTCTATCCTTTGCGGATTTATCACTCCGGATCAGGGACAGGTTCTTTTGGAGGGTGAAGACTTATCAAAGTATTCTATTGCCGAAAGAGCAACACATATAGGGATTGTTATGCAAAATCCCAATCAGATGATTTCCAAGACCATGATCTTTGATGAAGTGGCCTTTGGCCTTAGGATCAGAAAGGTGCCTGAGGACGAGATAGAAAAAAAGGTGTTTGAGGTTCTTCGGATCTGCGGTTTGTATGAATATCGAAACTGGCCGATTTCAGCCCTTAGTTTTGGACAGAAAAAGAGAGTCACTATTGCTTCTATACTTGTATTGAATCCAAGGATCCTGATCCTGGACGAGCCTACTGCAGGGCAAGACTATTATCACTATTCCGAGATAATGGAGTTTCTAAAGAGCCTTAATGAGCGGGGGCAGACTATCTTGCTTGTCACACATGATATGCATTTGATGCTGGAATACACTAAGCGTGCCATAGTGATCTGCGATGGCAGGAAGCTGGCGGATCAGGCGTCATATGAAGTCCTTTGCGACATGGACCTTACTGAAAGAGCGAACCTAAAAGAGACTTCGCTGTTTGAACTGGCGCTGAAAGCCGGAATCGAGGATCCTTTGGGTTTTGTTGAGTGTTTTATCTATTACGACAGGAGGGTCAGGCAAGGTGAAGATTAAGATTTTTTCATATAGCATGTTGGATACCCCTGTCCACAGGCTATCCGGGCTTTCTAAGCTGATCTGCTTTTTGCTGCTGACGACAGCCATTATGTTGACATATGACATAAGGATCATTGTGGGGATCATGATCTTTTCAAATATCATGATGGCGATCTCAAAGATAAAGTTGTCCCAGATCAGACTTATGCTCATTTATGTAGGAATATTCCTGGCATTTAATTTTGTTCTTACTTATCTTTTTGCACCGAAGTACGGTGTAGAGATATTCGGTACGGAGCATATCCTTCTTAATCTGCCGGGTGACTTTGATTTTACTTTGGAGGAACTGTTTTATCTTGTTATAAAGACAGCGAAGTATATGTCTGTTATCCCCCTGGGTATCATTTTCATTCTGACTACCAATCCCAGTGAGTTTGCATCTTCGCTTAACAGGGTGGGAGTAAGCTACAAGATCTGCACCTCCCTTGCACTGACGCTTAGGTACTTTCCTGATGTAGCCAATGACTATACCGCTATTTCTCTTGCACAGCAGGCAAGAGGCCTTGAGATGAGTAAAAAGGCTAGTACTTCGGACAGGCTCAAAAATGTGGCGGCAATCCTTGTTCCTCTTATAATGACTACCATGGACAGGATCGATATCATTTCCAATGCCATGGATCTAAGGGGCTTTGGTAAGCATAAAAAGCGTAGCTGGTATGCGGCAAGACCGCTTAAGGGCGCGGATCATCTTAGCATGATCATTTGTCTTGCTATTTTTGTTTTTACGATCTGGGTTCGTGTATTTATCAATAAGAGCATATATTATAATCCCTTTGTTAAATAAAAGGAGTTGGAGGAGTTATGAATCAGGAAGTTTTACCTATCTTAGTTTTTCAGACAGATTTTACCTATAAGGAAGGCGCTGTAGCTGCCATGTATGGTGTGGTAAGAAGTGTGGACCGTGATGTTGAGATAATTACTGCCACACACGAGATACCCCAGTATGATATTTGGAGTGCGTCATATAGACTGTCCCAGTATGTTCCGTTTTGGCCAAAGGGAACAGTGTTTGTAAGTGTGGTAGATCCCGGAGTAGGAACCAGCCGAAGGGCCTGTGTGGCACTTACGAAGGACGGCTATTATATTGTGACCCCTGATAACGGAGCCCTTACCCATGTTATGGTTAAGCAGGGAATAAGTGAGGTCCGTATGATAGACGAGACCATAAACCGTCTCCAAAACACCAGGGGTACCAGTGTTTTCCACGGAAGAGATTTATTCGGGTACTGCGCTGCGCGTCTTGCTTCGGGAGTTATTTCATATGAGGAGGTAGGCCCTGCATACAGTGTAGATGAGATAGTGTCATTGGGACTTCCCGAATATACCTGCAAGGAAGGTTATGCAAGAGGCATCATTGAGATCGACGATCCTAATTTTGGAAACTGCTGGTCCAACATTCCGGTAGAGCAGATGCAAAAAGCAGGTTTTGAGTATGGCAGCAACGTTCATATAACGGTGACAAAAGGTACGGAGATATTGTATGACCGGGATACCAGATTTGACAGGACTTTCGGTGATGTGGAAAAGGGAGAGGCGATCCTTTATAACAATGAGCTTATGAACGTTTCCCTTGCTTTATCCCAGGGCAGTTTTATGGAATGCTACAATGTATTTTTCGGCCCTGAATATGTCATTGAGATAAAAAAAATAGAGTAAAATACAGTATTGAACAGGCCGGAGCAAGTCCGATATCAGACATAAAAATAACTAAACCCCGTGGTTATCATGTTCCTTAAAAATCAATATGTAATAGTTCACAAATGCAAGTGTTGGGGTTCGTGCAAACTTGTCTCTACAACATATTGGCGATCCGTGTTATAATGTAGAAGGTTCAAAAGTAAGGCAATGGAGGGTGGTCCAATGCAGCTTATGACGTCACAATGGAGTCGCGATTGGGAGCTGTTTGACGATGCCCATTCGGGGGGAAATATAGCATCTGGATTATCAGATGATGAAGTAGTCGAGTATCTCCGCTGGATGGCATGTAACAGGCCCCAGAAGTATGTTACATTAATGACTGCGTATTCAGAGAAGCGAAGCATGAGGACTTCGGCAGTAGCAGTTTAAAAACTTAATATCGGAGATTGGGGAGCACTTTTTAGTGCTCCCTTTAATATGGTATAATGTCCGAAAGTGGACAATTGTTTGAAGCATTGTGGTATGATCTTTAAGAAAAAGTAATTGCCGAAGAAAGGAAGAGGAAAGTCGGTATGAGATATGACGTTATTATAATTGGAGCTGGTCCGGGAGGTATTTTTTCGGCATATGAACTTAAGAAGATCAGTCCCGAATTAAAGGTGGGCGTCTTTGAGGCAGGACATGAGCTGTCAAAAAGGCATTGTCCCATTGATGGGGTAAAGATAAAAAGTTGTATTGGCTGCGACCGATGTTCGATAATGAGCGGATTCGGAGGAGCCGGAGCTTTTTCTGACGGAAAATATAACATTACCAATGACTTCGGTGGAACGCTTTATGAGTATATCGGTAAGGAAGAAGCTATCTCTCTCATGAAGTATGTGGACGAGATCAACATGTCTCATGGCGGAGAAGGCACAAAACTATATACAACGGCAGGCTCAAAGTTTAAAACCCTTTGTATCCAACATGGCCTTCATCTTTTGGACGCGTCTGTTAGACATCTTGGTACAGATATAAACTATGTTGTCCTTCAGAATCTTTATGATGAGCTGAAGGATAAGGTGGATTTTTATTTTGATACGGCGGTTGAGTCAATGGAGGTCATCGGCGAAGAGGCCGGCAAAACCGGCTATCGCGTACATACCGCATCCGATTCTTTTGAATGCGATAAGTGTGTTATTTCCGTTGGCCGAAGCGGAAGTAAGTGGATGGAAAAGATCTGCGGTGAGATAGGGATCGATACAAGATCCAACCGCGTAGACATAGGTGTCAGGGTTGAGCTTCCCGCTGAAGTTTTTGCACACCTTACAGACGAATTATATGAGAGCAAGATCATATACCGTACCCAAAAGTATGAGGATCTGGTGCGAACATTCTGCATGAATCCCAAGGGGGCAGTAGTAACCGAAAACACCAACGGTATAGTAACTGTTAACGGACACAGCTACGAGGATCCCGAAAAACAAACGAACAATACGAATTTTGCGTTGCTTGTGGCCAAGCATTTTTCACAGCCCTTTAAGGATTCCAACGGATATGGTGAGAGCATAGCACATCTTTCCAATATGCTTGGAGGAGGCGTTATCGTCCAGCGTTTCGGAGATCTTGTAAGAGGCCAGCGAAGCAATGAAAAGCGGATCAGCGAGTCATTTACCACTCCAACACTTCATGCTACGCCTGGAGACCTTAGCCTGGTACTTCCAAAGCGTATCTTGGATGGGATCATAGAGATGATCTATGCCCTTGATAAGATTGCTCCCGGTACGGCAAATGATGACACTCTTTTGTATGGTGTTGAGGTCAAATTCTATAACATGGAAGTTGCAGTTAATTCCGATCTCATGTGCAATCATGAAGGTCTTTATATTATTGGTGACGGAAGCGGAATTACACATTCCCTTTCTCATGCTTCCGCCAGTGGTATCCATGTTGCCAGGAAGATAACAGACTCAAACGAAAGTGACTAATGGTGTATAAATGACGCTCCAACAGGTATTATATATTCTTACAATCGAAGAATGCGGTTCTATGAATAAGGCTGCAGAGAAGCTTTTTGTTGTTCAGTCTACCTTAACGAGTTCTGTACGGGAGCTCGAGAAGGAGGTAGGCTTTCCTATCTTTGTTCGATCCCATAAAGGGGTCATACCCACTCCGGAAGGCCATGAGTTTTTGAGCGACGTCCGGCAGTTGTATCAGCATTATGGAACCGTAATGGAAAAGTACGAGGGTGAGGGTGATTACAAGCGAAAGTTTGGGGTATCGACACAGCACTACTCCTTTGCCGTAAAGGCCTTTGTAGAGATGGCAAAACACTACGACATGAAAAAGTTTGATTTTGCTATAAGAGAAACTCGTACAAAAAAGGTGATAACCGACGTCGGAAGGTTAAGAAGCGAGATTGGTATTTTGTACATGAGCGCTGCTAATCAGAAGCTGCTTAAAAAATTGTTTTCTGAAAACGAAGTTGAGTTCCATCCGCTGGTAAGATGCCAGGCTTATGTATACCTTTGGGAAGGGCATCCCCTGGCTGGAGAAAAGTCTATTGGAATGGATAAGCTGGAGCCATATCCGTGCCTTTCTTTTGAACAGGGGGAGGATGATTATTATCTTTCTGAGGAGATACTTAGTGAAAATGATTATCCAAGAACCGTAAAAGCTTGTGACAGGGCAACCATGCTGAATCTCATGGTTGGTATTAACGGCTATACCCTATGTTCAGGTATCATATCAGGTGATCTTAACGGTGACGGTTATGTGGTGGTGCCTTTTTGTGAAGACGAAAAAAACCAGAATACCACAATGGAGATAGGATACATAACAAAAAAGAACAATATTCTTAGTAAGATGGGCGAGGATTATCTCGCTGAGTTAAAAAGATATCTTAATGAAGCTGGGGCAGATATACTCTAGATATCAATTAAATTGAGTACTGATTCTCGGAATTCTGAATTATACAAATAGATCCTCTTGTGCCATAATACACAACATGTTTTATAAAACAAGAATCAATGAGAAAAGCACAAGGAGGAAAACAGTTATGAAAAGGATCAGTGCATTATTATTAACAGCGGCTTTGGCAGTAGGAGCTCTTTCGGGATGTGGTTCATCTCAGGCTTCTTCAGATACATCAAAGGCAGCATCAAAAAACAGTAATGACAAAAAGATAGTTGTAGGAGCTAATCCGGTTCCCCATGCGGACATTCTGGATAACGCGCTTAAGGCAGCCCTTGCTGAGGACGGTTGGGAACTTGAAACAGTAGTATTTGAGGATTACGTTCTTCCCAATACTTCACTTGAAGAGGGAGAGTTGGATGCCAACTATTTCCAGACACTTGGATATATGAACCAGCAGAACGAGGATGCAGGACTTCATCTGGCGGCGGTAGCAGGTGTGCATATTGAGCCCATGGGAATTTATTCTCAGAAGTATAAGTCCTTGGCAGAGCTTCCTGACGGTGCAGAGATCGGTATCCCCAATGATCCTGAAAACACAGAACGAGGACTGAACCTTCTTGTTCAAAAGGGTCTGCTTAATTCCCTTGGCGGATACGGTACAGATGATAATGTGACAGCTGAGTCTCTTTCAGATGATAAGGAAGCAAATCCTCACGGTTATAAAATCACTACTCTTGAGGCTTCAAGTCTTCCCCTTACCCTTCCGGATCTTGATGCCGCAACCAT
>JAEEGL011350058.1_pt1 | contig 15664 bp, 15 predicted proteins | sample 9134231 | NCBI WGS metagenome assembly JAEEGL01 (sample SAMN16246548, study PRJNA631951) | gut metagenome | biome: gut microbiome; feature: rumen; material: fiber-attached | host: Bos | place: Iran: Karaj | collected 2018-10
ATTTTTTGTAACTTTGCAGTGTAATAAAGATGGAATCTAATACCATGAAAAACACGCGAATGAAGGCTGTATGAGAAACACCGGTGGAAGCAGTCTTGAACGCCCAGGCAGCAATGCCGCAGAACTCTCGAAAAATGCACCAAGCATGATCTTTAATGTTTTACCTTTTTAATCGTTAATTTTCTAATACCATGGCAATCAACTATGTCTTGCAGAAATGCAACAATGAAAAGTCGGACAACTTCGGCCAGTACGTGGCTCGTGTCCGCACGCTGGGAATGACCACTACCGAGGAGGTGGCCAACAAAATCCAGAAGAATGCCTCGGTGAAGCGTTCCGACGTGAAGGCTGTGCTCGACGAGCTGGCCGACGTGCTCACTGAGCAACTGGCTCAGGGTTTCAGCGTCCAGATTAAGGGGCTGGGTATCTTCGCTCCCCGCATCCGCGCGAAGTACCAGACAGTGACCGACAACGAGCCGTGCGACACCGACGAGAACGTCACCAAGGTGGGTGTGCTCTTCCGTCCCGAGCGTAAGAAGACGAACGGTGGCAGCATCCAGACCCTGATGCCCGAGCGTCATCTCAAGAAGTACGAGAACTACGAGCAGCAGACCAAGCCGCAGCCGGAGCCGTAACAGCCCCACCAAGGTCCCACCAAACCTCCCCGAGGGGAGGCTTTAAGCCCCACCTGACTTCACCCCGAGGGGAGGCTTTGGCCTATGGTTACTAATGATTACTCCCTGTCCTGAAGAAGGACGGGGAGTTTTTGGTACATCGTTAATTATTGAAAAAAAACGGGGGAAAGCGATTCTATTACAGGTAGAATTATTAAATTTGCAATAAAATATGAAGATTGCGATACTGACATCGGGCGTGCTGCCTGTTCCTGCTGTGCAAGGAGGAGCAGTGGAGAACCTTATTGACTTCTATCTGGAGTACAATGAGCGGGAACAGCTGCATGACATTACGGTATATAGCGTGGCTCATCCTGACACACAGAGACACCCTGCCCTTCAGTCAAAAGCCAACCACTACCACTATATTGACACGGAAAGCCTGATGGGAAAGATTCGCAAGCACCTGTTCCATCGGCTCCACAAACAGCAAGAGTACTATCACTATACTATTGAGTATTACCTGCATGAGGCCATCAGGCACATCAGCCGACAGCACTACGACCTGATTATCATAGAGAACCGCCCTGCCTATGCTCTCAAACTCAAGAAGATAACCAATGCCAGGCTGGTCTATCACCTTCACAATGAGAAACTTGACAACAGGAGCAAGTACTGTCAGGAGATATACGACGCTGCAACGCGTATCATCACAGTGTCAGACTATATAGCCAGTCGTGTCAGGACTATTCAGCCTCATGACACCAAGTGCATCACCGTCCACAACGGCATTGACCTTCAGGCATTCACCATGAAGAAGGAGTTGAGGGACAAGGAGGTCGGAAGGCCGTTCACATTGGTGTTTAGCGGTCGTATCAACCGTGAGAAGGGTGTCATGGAACTGATTGAAGCAATGAACCTGCTCAAGGGGCAGGGAGACATACGCCTGCTGATCATAGGCAGCTCCTTCTATGGCAATGCCAACAACGACAACCCCTTTGCTGATGAACTGAAAGCCAGGGCAGCAGACCTTCAGGAACGTATCACCTTTACTGGCTTCGTACCCTACAAGCAGATGCCCATCTACCTGTCACAGGTTGACGTCGCTGTTGTTCCTTCGGTATGGGACGACCCCTTCCCGACCACCGTTCTTGAAGCACTGGCTATGGGTCTGCCTGTTATTGCCACCCGACGTGGTGGCATTCCTGAGGAGGTGACTCCTGAAACTGCCATTCTGCTGGATACTGATGAGCATTTTGTGGAACATCTGGCCTCAGCCATTCTCGACCTCTATGAGCATCCTGAGAAGCGAAGGGCCATGAGTGAGGCAGCCCTGGAACATGCCAGGCTGTTTGACAAAGAACGGTATGCCAGGGAATTCTTTGAAACTTTGTAAATCGATAATACAGTGACTGGTATCATACGACTGCTCAGACCCCTGCAATGGATTAAGAACGTCTTTGTACTGGCTCCATTGTTCTTCAGCAACAACCTGCTGAACTGGGAGCTGCTGTGCCCTACCCTGCTGGTCTTCGTTGCTTTCTGCCTCGTGTCAAGCAGCATCTACTGCTTTAACGACATCTACGATGTAGAGGCAGACAGGAAGCATCCCCGCAAGTGCAACCGTCCCATAGCCTCTGGAGCAGTCTCTGTCAGGACAGGCTACATCACGATGGTGGTCTGCCTGGTATTGGCAATAGTCCCCCTCTTATTTGCCTACCCCCTACCCCTCCCCAAAGGAGGGGAGATGGGCTCCCTTTCCTTGGAAAAGGGCGGGGGGATAGGCCCTTGTCTTCTTCTCTACTGGCTGATGAACATTGCCTACTGTGTGAAGCTGAAGCAGTATGCCATCATCGACGTGTTCCTGATTGCCATGGGCTTTGTGCTGAGAGTGCTCATAGGCGGATGGGCTGCAGGCATCTTCGTGTCTGAGTGGCTGGTACTGATGACCTTCCTCCTGGCCCTGTTCCTGGCCTTTGCCAAACGTAAGGACGACTACCGCATCTTTGAGCAGACTGGTATCATGCCCCGTAAGAGCATTGTGGGGTACAATGCCCAGTTTATTGACCTCTCTGTGACCATCGTAGCCACCATCACCATGGTCTGCTACATCATGTACACCATGTCTGACAGCGTTATAGAGCGCATGGGCAGCCATTACCTCTACCTGACGAGCATCTGGGTTCTGGCAGGCCTGTTGCGTCATCTGCAGAACATGCTGGTGTATCAGCGCAGTGGCAGTCCCACCAAGGCACTGGTGAAGGACCACTTCATACAGCTCTGCATTGTGGGGTGGATTGCCTCGTTTGTGTTCATTATTTATTGGCACTAAACGTTGAGTATGGAGACAATGATTGCTTTCAACAAGCACGGATACGACCCCTTTATCGACTTCCTGAAGGGAGTCTGCATCCTGTTCATCATTCTTACCCACTGTTTTCCCGAATACCTGATTGAATATACACAGTTTGACTTGTGGGGACGCACGGCAGTTCCCCTGCTCATCCTGCTGCAGGTGTTCCACTCCTACAAGAAAGGCCTGGAGGCATCAGTAATCAGCATCAGGAAGATATGGAGCCGTGTGGCTTGGCCGTTCTTCCTGACTGAAGCCCTTATCTTCATGCTGTTCCCGCTGGTTCATACTGAAACAGCATTCAAGGACTTGGTCTATAACGTGTTCTGGGGAGGCTTAGGGCCTGGCTGCTATTACCCGTGGATATACATGGAGATGGCCATCATCATTCCACTTTGTGCCTTCATCTTCAAGCGGTTCAGCAAGAAGTGGCAGCTGGTTACTTTCATACTGATATCACAGCTGCTGGAAGTCGCTGTCTGCCTCGTCAACCTGCCTGAATGGGCCTACAGGATTACGTTCTTCAAATACACATTCCTGATATTCCTGGGATACAGGCTTGCCTCAGAGGGACTGAAAATCAACTGGAAAACCATCCTGTTGTCGCTGCTGAGCATGGCCTGCCTGCTCTTCTTCAGCTGGACAAGCCCTGACCTGCGGCCACTCTTCACCAATTACGACATCTGGGCCATCTTCCACTGGGTATGCTACTTCTACATGGCCTACCTCTTCCTGTATCTGCTGACTAAGGCCTACCAGTTGATAGCCAGACAGGAGAAGGTGATGGCATACATCATAAAAATTGGCAAGTATTCATACGAGGTGTTCCTCTTCCAGCTGTTCTACTTCACCATTATCAGGCACTATATAGGCTGCCTCCTGACTGAACTACCCACAGTATGGGCTGACCTGACACACATCATCGTTGCGGTTACAGTCTGCGTGGTTCCGGTAGTGGGTTATAAGAGTTATAGGAACAGGAAAAAAGAAAACTAATGATTGCCAAAGTAATCGCCCTCAATAATTAGCCTGGAGAGTTCATAAGCATGGCTGTCCACTGAGTGCTGATAGTGAGGCAGGAGGACGGTATGACCCAAGCCCCGCCACTCACTGTCGATACCCAGGACATCCAGAAGTGTGGTATAGACATCCAACTGGTGCATCTCACCATGCCAGGCCTGTTCGTTGTCGATATTGCCATGTATGACAAACAAGGGAATGTCACTCTTGACCTTGCCTACCATGCCCATCGCATCAACATGGGCAAAATGGTCGGCAGTAATAATGATGAGCGTGTTGTCGTAGAGGTTCTGTTTCTTCAGCGCCTCCACATACTTCTGCACCTGAAGGTCTGTAAAATGACAGGTGCTCAGGTAGTTCAGGTACTCCTGGGGATACTGGCTGTCCTTGAATACAAAGTCGCCTACTGCCTCAGAGTATGGCTCATGGCCCGAGATGCTCAGTATCAACGAGAAGAACGGCTGATTGGAAGGATTCAGCGTCTGGGCAGCAAAGTCGAAAATCATCTGGTCATTGATACGTCCTGTCTTTCCTCGGGTGATGTCCTCTAAGGAATAGGCTGTACTGATGCCATAGGCCCTGTTCATGTCTGACTGCTGCCAGAGGTTTGGGGCTGTAGGGAAGACGATTTCTGTATGCTTTATGTCCAGTTGTTCGGTTAGCAGCTTGGGAAGTGCAGGCAGGCTGTTGTCCTTCACCTGACCCACAGTCATCTTTTGCTGTAAGGGAAGCAGGCCGTTCATGTAGATGAACTGTCCGTCACCAGACTCTCCACAGGTGATGTCTGACAACACACAGCCGTTGTAGAATACCGTAGAGTCACGTTTCAGCGAATTTAGGAACGGAGTAACCTCCTTGCCGTCAATCTGTTTGTCAATAGGGTCAGACAGCATCGACTCCAACAGGATGAACACCACATTCCTGATTTCCGGGTTTCTCTCATGATGTGACACCCGCATGGACTTGTCCTGATAGTAGTTCCTGATTTCCGTGCGCTCTTCAGGAGTCAGCTCCTTCTTGAGGCACATATCAGCCAGTTCGTACATGACAATACGCACACTTCCTATATGGAAACGGGAAAGATTGGGAGTTCCACCCCGATTGGCATCATAGAGCAGCTCCTGGAGGCGAAGCCCGTACAGCTTCCAGTTTCCCCTGAACTCAGGATGCATGAAATGATAGGCTGAATAGGCGGCTATAGCAAGCAACAGAGAGCACAGTGGCACTATCAAAAGTCCCAGCGTAGTACGGAGGGACACCTTAAACTTTGGAGTCTTTATATACAACAGAATGAAACCGGCAATTGACAACACATAGAACAGGTCTGACCACCGGAAACCCGTCAGGATACTGTCAATCACGAAACTGTCCTGTAAGCCTCCTGCCGCACCTATGGCCGACAATGACATGTAATGATAGAAGAAGCGGCCATAGAACACATTGACGAAAGACCACAGCAGGGTAATGACAAATGTCAGCAGCTGCGTAGTCTTCACCCTTCCATTGGTGATGAGCGAGAAGAAGAACAGGAGGATAAACACATCGAAGAAGACTGAAAACAAATTGACTACCATAGAGCACTTCAAGGTCCATTCCAACAGATCAGTATAATAGAAGGAATAGTGCATGTATAGCAGGTTAGCTATTGCAGGCAGCAACAATAATGCGTGTATCTTCTTCATGACTACTTGTTCTTCACCAGATTATCCTCTGAATCCTGATAGTGGTCAGTCTTGTGGAAAATGCGCGTAATGCCCTTTGACTGCGCCTTCACATGCTCCCAGAAGCTTTTCCACATGGACTCATTGCCTATGGTACCATAGCCGGTGATGGCCCGGCAACGCTTGTCACGCACAAAGACTATCTTTCCATACTTCTTCAGGTTGAAGGCCATGGAGCCGTCTTCACCCCTGATGATGTCCACCCTATAAGGTTCCTTGCGGCCATACTCGGCATTATAGGCAAACACCAGTCCACGCACGGAAAGTTCAGGACGCTTGAAATGCTGAATCCAGAGGAACAAGTCGCGAGCCATATAAAACAGCTTCAGGCTCAAGGCAGAATGGTTGGCGTCAGGAAAGAAACCATAGGTAGCTGAAGCACAAGAAACACCGGGCTTCATCAGGTGTTCCAACATAACCTCGTAATACTGCGGAGGATACAGGGTATCACTATCCACGTCGAAGTAATACTTTCCCTTGGCATGCTGAAGGCCACAACGACGGGCATAGCCACAACTGTGCTGATACTCTGTATAATAAGGAATACCCGACTTCTCATAAATCTCAGCTGTACGGTCCTTGGAGTCGTTGTCAACACCGATAATCTCTACCGGATACTTACACTTGATCTCACTGATAGCCCAAAGACAAGCCTGCAGATGAGTCTCCTCGTTATAGCCTATCACCACTATACTGGCTAAAGGCTCCGGACTCTGGAGCTTGGCCAGCCGCTCACGCGTACCGTCAATCACCTCCTGAGGAACCTCACTGAAAGGCTTTCCGTAAATGGATAGATATTTATCGTACCATGCCATAGTCATAATTTTTTGCAAAAATAATAATAATATTTTGAATTATCAAGTTTTCTTCGTATTTTTGCAAAAATAATCTTGTAAGCTATGGATTTAAGCATTATCGTTCCCGTTTACAATGTGGAAAAATATGTGCGTCCCTGTCTTGAGAGTATTCTCCGACAAGGACTTGACAAAAGCCGTTATGAGATAATCATTGTGAACGATGGCTCAACCGACCATAGCATGGAGGCAATTGCCGACCTCGTAGAAGGACACCCCCACATCTCAGTCATCAATCAGGAAAACCTCAGCTTGTCAGTAGCCCGAAACAACGGTATTGCCAGGGCTAAGGGCGAATACATCCTGATGCCTGACAGTGACGACCTGCTCATTGAAGGCAGTCTGCCCATTCTCCTGGATAAGGCTTTGGAAACGAAAGCAGACCTGGTGGTTGCCGACTTCCTGCAGATGAATGATGAAGAAATAGCAGCTGCCAAGGATATACCACAGACGGAAGCCGTATTCAAGGAAAAGACTGGTGAGCAATTGTTTCTGGAAGACCTGAACCCTTATCAATGTTATGTCTGGAGAACGCTCTTCAGAAGAGAGTTTATCAACACTCACCAAATAACGTTTGTACCTGGCGTTTGCTATCAGGACGTACCCTTCACCCACGAGTGTTACATCAAAGCAAGAAAATGCCTCAGAACCCACTGGCTGTTAAACATTTACAGAAGAGGACGAGCCGAATCTGCCAGTTTCTCCTTCAATGACAAGAAGGCAAAGGACTTCTGCATTGTCATTGCCAAGACATGGGAACTGACACATCTTGAGAACCTGTCAGCCCAAGTCCAGGCAAAGTTGAGGAACGACGTCTATACTTCATTCTCTGCATTCAGCTACTCGGCCCTGCATGGCATCAAAGATGCTTCATACAGAGACGAGCTGATACAGTATCTGAGGAAAAATGCTCCTGACATGGCTTTTGTAAACAGTATGAAGGAACGTATTATCACCTTCTTCTTCAGAAGGTTACCACGCTTCTACTTCACCTTTCTCAGGTGCAATGTCAAGTTTCAGCAAATCACAGGGAAGAAGCAGTCCTTGGCAGAAGTCAGATAAGGCACTACTCTTTGACGATGGATTCAAAAAGTTCCTTCCACTTTTCCATCACGACATCAATGTTAAATTGCTCTGCACGAAGAACGGCAGACTCTGAAAACTCACGGCGACGACCTGTATTCTTTATCAGGAAATTGATTCTGTCTGCCAATACCCGATAATTATCGTCGGGAACATAAAAACCATTCTTGTTGTTCTGGATAATGGTTCTGGGACCGTAGGGACAATCAAATGCCACGCACGGAACTCCTATGCGCATGGCTTCTAACACAACCAACGAGAAACCCTCAAAATGAGAAGAGCAGACCAATATAGAACTCTTGGCATATTCCTCATGAATATCGGAGGTAAAGGGGTGTATCGTGATTGAATCTTGCAACTTAAGCTCTTTGATCTGCTTGAGTAATCCATCCTTCAATGTCCCCTCACCAAATATATCCAGTCTCCAATCTGGGTGTTTCTTGATGACGAATTCCCATGCACTGATCAGACGGTCAAAGCCTTTCACCCATTCAAGACGTCCAACGGCAATCACTCGCTTGGCGTTCAAATCACTTAGCCTTGAAGCTTTCATGGAGGAGAAGTTCGGAATGATTTTTACACATTTGGCCTTTCTCCATGAAAGGGCATCGCCTTCAGTTAACGTAACCACGACATCGGCTTTTTCCTCCACAGTCTGGAAATAGATTTTCCTGTAATACAACATATAGGCCTTCACTGGAAGCGAGCGCCCCAAGCCCTCATCCGCAAGAGTGAATCGACGTGGCTCATGAGCCTCAATGACTTTCTTTGCCCTACAGTCAACACTGGAAACAACATCTGCACCAAAATAGCTCGTTCCAACCAAAATGTCCGGATTAAGCTTCTGTACTTCACTCGCCAGCCGGTTCTTCAGCATTTTGTCAAGCCTTCTCTTGACCACCAATCTGTACGGGTAATGATACTTATACTGTGAATAAAAGGGGATTTCCAAGAAGATCTGGGTAACCTTGTCTGACAGCGGATAGGCATTTGGCTCGTTAGTGTTTTGATAACAGCAGATAGTATATACCTCATAACCATAGTTCAGAGTCAGAAAGTTCATTTTCTCGATAATCATCCTTTCTGCTCCACCCTTGCTTGCAAGAGAATTAACTACATATACTATCCTCATATATACAGTTCAACAATAATGAGCTGTCATCATTATCATTTTCACTGCAAATGTAATAAAAAATAATTGATATACAAATCAATAAATGATTTATTTTAGAAAATTAACTACATTCCATAGCAATAACCGTATCTTATCGAGCAAGATAGAAACGACAAACAAAACAATCATTAATAATACCACGTGGAAGAGAAATGGGAAAAGGGATTCTTCTGCGTACCACATGGCTATGGGTTTCAGATAACAGGGATATGACAACACAGGGTCTGCATGAAACAAAAACACTGCAAAGACTGAGCTTGCAATCCAATTTATAACAGCAAGATGGAATGAAATCTTTGTAAAAAACAAGAAGAAATATAAAGAGGCGATGACAACCAATGGCGACGAATAAGCAAAAGGTGTCCATGGGTCAAGGATTGAATACCTGACAGCAAAAGTAGCCAGACCGGTAGTAAGCAAAGTAGCAACAACATATACTGACATATCGACATATTTATTCAAAAAAGTATATTTGTTGGGATACATCTTTACATACCGCGCAAGCAGGTAGATTCCTATAAACGCCAATGGAGAATAACCATGAGAGAAATACTCATCACTCTTTATAAAGCCAAAGAAGAACATCAGCAGGAAGAACACAATAAGAGTGACCTGAAACTGTTTCTGAGACGCATGCTCAGCGAAAAGATTCAAAACGGGAGACAGGCAATATAGAATGATATAGGCATTGACAAACCAAATATCACGACGAAAGAACAAGAGACTAGCCCAATCACCTATGCCCCAAGCTTCTGTCACCCCTAAAAGCCTCAACACCAGATAAATGACTATACCGAAGAATAGCACCTGAAAGATAAACTCGCAAAACCTCTTTAATCTTGGACGAATACCATACCAGCCTGATATCAAGATAAAGACATTAACACAAATAGCTGAAAAGGATTCACTGAAGAAACGAAGGACTGATGATACAGGATAGTTGCATATGTCATCTGCATCTGGTGTACCTAACGATTTAAAGCTAGCATGCACAACAAGCACCAACAACATGGAAATAATTCTCAGCAACTCCATGTTGGAATCACGTGTTTTCTTATCTTTCGTTGACGTTACAGTATTCATCGTACGTTATTATCACAAATAAATATACTTTGTTATTTCTATTTCTGGAACAGGGACTCCCATCGCTGCATAATCAGCTCAATCTTGTAATCGGTAATTCTATCTCGCGCATCTCTACCCATGCGAAGCCTGTCGTCTTGATGTGTTATCATCCAGAGCATTTTTTCTGACAGTTCCTTAATATTACCATTCTCTACTAACAGACCATTTACTCCGTCATCAATAATCTCTTCTGGACCAAATTTACATTTGAATGAAACACAAGGTATGCCGCATGCCATTGCTTCCAACAAGACCAAGGCAAAGCCTTCATAACGGGAACTCAGAACCAAGAACTCACTTGACTGATACTCACTGTAAATCTCTGAGGTCGGAGGATTGATGATAATACGTTCTGACAGCCCATGTTCTCGAATCTTCTCTGTAAGTATCGGCTTATCCTGACCATCACCAAATATGTCAATTTTCCAATCAGGACACTTGTCTGCAATCAAGGCAAAAGCGTCAATAAGCATATCAAAGCCTTTTTGCTCATGGAGACGTCCCACACTGATTATCCTATGGCCACTACCATCATGCGGCAGAACAGTATCTGGGTATAAGGTTACAGGATTAGGAATCACCATGACATTGGAAACATATCTACGCCATTCTATGGCATCCCCTTCTGTCAATACAATCAACAGCTCTGCCTTATTGAGTTTGTTGAGCATCCATTGATCATATATGGAGGCTATATTACGCAGTAAGGGCTTGTTTCTATAGTCGTATGATTTCTTGACAGAAAAACACGCCACATGAGACTCAACTATTCTGCGGGCACTCGTCTTGACAGAGAGGATGATATCCATCATCTTTATCGAATATGTCGTTGACACTATAATGTCTGGTTGGATTTCATCTATCAAAGACTGTAATCGGGAGCGGAACAAAGAACGCATTCGTTTCAGATGCCAAAGATGCTTGAGTTTGCCATACTTTGCTATCTCAAAGAAACGGACGTCTAAATCAATATGCCTGATGCCTGGATGCAACTGAAATGCTTGTGGATGCTTTCCCTGTTCATAAGTGACCAAAGTCACCTCATAGCCATGAGCCGACAGCCAGTTCATCTTATCAGAGACAACACGTTCTGTGCCAGCCTTCACAGCAAATGACTTAAGTATATACACTATCTTTTTCATGACGTCTCAAATAATCCGTTAAACATATCTATCCACTGCTGCATAATACGAGCCTCACGGAATCGTTCAGCACTTATAATGCCTTTGCGTCCCATCTCCTTACGAACCTCATCATGCTCTATTAAGTAGCATATAGCATCAGCCAGCTTCTCAATATTACCATTCTCTACGATAATCCCATCTTCATGATTGGTTATTATATCACGAGGACCACAATGAAAAGAGAATGCAACTGGAGGTACACCTGTAGCCATTGCCTCTGCTATAACAAGTCCGAAACCTTCATGGTAAGATGTTATCGTAAAAATGGAACTCTCTGCGTATTTGGCATAAATATCTTTCACTGGCTCATTACAGTGTATGGACGACTCTAACTGTAAAGAGGAAACCTGTTTCAAATAAGACTTGCGCTCTCCAGACCCATAGATATCCAACACCCAGTCAGGATAACGTTGGTTGACGATTTTCCATGCTTTGAACAAACGTTCATATCCCTTTTCAGGAGAATATCGTCCCACGGCTATCACACGTTTTTGTGTACAGTCTGAATGTATAGTGGGAAAAGTACTGATGGGATTGGGTATTACCTCAATGTTGTCAAATCCTTGCCAGTTCTTTTTGTCTTCATGGGTAAGAATAACACATTTACTTAAACGCTTTATTTGCATTTCCATCTGTCTGTTCCATCGATTAGTAAGGGCATGATTAACAAACGAGGGCAAGAACGACAGATTGACCTGTCTGTAATTGGCTTTGGTAAAATGAATCTCTCCCACCTTTTTACTACCATCTTGAATATCATTGATGAAATTGATTTCCCTTCTGAGGATAGAGACGGTGATGTCTGGTCGCAGTTGCATCAGATAATCTTTGAACATGCGACGATACTTCCGCTGTTTCTTTATGAACGGGATGAGCTTCTTATGCATGGGCATTGCATTCAGTTCCTCGAAATTGATGTCAAAATTGACATACTTCACCTTGGGTGACAAAGGGAAATAAAAAGGCTGACCAGCGTTTTCGGTCAATACAGCATATATTTCAAAGTCTGTATGCTCTGCAAGATAATTAACCTTCTGACTGAGGACCCGGCTCATCCCGTTAGGATAAGTCAAATCTCCCATTACATATACTATTTTCCTTCTCATCGATGTTCTGTGTTCAATGTTACTGCATCTATTACTATTTGCATCTGTTTGTTCCATGACAGGTGCTCAACACTCTTACGAATCTCGGAAGCCTCAGGAATATGCTGGCAGAAATCTACAATGTCTTGAACTCTTACTGGGGTTTCATCTGGAGCTGCCTTCAACACATACGGCTGTGAATCAAAATCGGAATCCTGCTCAGAATAAATAAAAGGAATTCCACGACAGGCATATTCACGATTCTTCAGCGTCTTAATAACTGTTATCCCACTTCTGTGCCGGGCTAAACTGCCAACACCAAAAGAACACTGATTGAACACCTCGTCTAATTCCTTTCCGAATAACCTGCCATGAAAAATAACCTTGTCTTCTATTCTATAACGTTGCATGATTGGCTTAAAACCAGGTGCCATCTTGCTTCCATTCATTTCTGGTGGCCACACTCCTCCTACAATATGGAAATAGACATCTGGGTGTTGGGTTTCGCGTGTTGGGTGTTGAAGATAATACTCACCCAAACCATGTATCATGCGGTCAAATCCATGCCAAGGATGAACTTCTGCCACACCTATCAGATGAAGTTCTTTCTTATTATCTACTGGATGGTGTAACGGCAGCGTATCAAAATCAACTCCATTACTAATATTGATTGTCCGCTGACCAAAAATGGATTTATAGTCAGAAAAAGTTACTATTGCTTCCATGTAAGAGGCGAGTTTCTTTCTATACAGCCGATCCACCCAGAGTCCGAGGGTATGTTTCAACGGAAGAGAATCAAATTCCTTGTCATAAGGATAAGTGGGTACTTCCATCAGACACTTGATTCCACATTGTTTCAGCTTTCGGAACAAGCGGTTGACAAACGGAGAAGCATTCATGAAACTACGGGCATAAACCAGCTCGATACCATGCTGCTGGCAATAGTCATTCACACAGCTATAGTCCATACGCTGCAGGATGGATGCCCATCTGCCCTTGCCATAGTTCTTGATGACGGTATCATCTACATAACGGCAACGGCTACCATCTTTTGCTATATCATAATAACAAAGATGCACTTCATGGCCATTCTGACGGAGACCCTTTATCTGAGCCAGCATTTTCTTACTGATGCCGCTGGCTTCCTCAAAACCGTGATATGTCAAGAACAGTATTTTCATGCTTTCTCTTTTTCGATGCAAAATTATATAAAAATTTTGATTAATCAAAATATTTATGTACTTTTGTACCCAATATGAAACGTATCTGCTTTCTAACGGACTCTATCTTTTCTTTTGGCGGCGTACAACGAGTTACTGCCGTCATTGCAAAGGAGTTGGCAAAGGACTATGATGTGACCATTGTAACCTTTGACCATCCGTCTCAAGAAGACACATCACTTTATGGACTTCAGGAGTCAAACATCAAATACCGTTTCTTTTCATACCCTGATGTCAATGCCTTTAAGGAAAAGCTTTGCAAAACCTATAGCTACGCCTATAAGAAACTGCATCCCCAGAACAAACTGATGTCTGACATTTACAGTTACAGTTCCTTTCCTTCAGAAAAGAGGAATGCTTTGGCTAACGAACTCCTACAAGGCAGATATGACGTAATCATCGGTGATCATGCTCCGTTGTCTATCAGGCTCGCAACCATCAGCAAACAGCTCAGAAAGCAAGGAAGCATCAAGCTTATTGGCTGGGTTCACAACTCATTTGAAGCACTTTACGGGAATGGCTCACCATACATTGGACCTGAGCTTAAACGGCATTATGTCCATCAATTACGTAAACTGGACACAACGGTTGTGTTATGTCAGCATGATGCAGACAGCTATCGGCAATATGACCCAATGTTGAAGCCTACAGTCATATACAACCCACTAACTCTGCAAGCAGGGAATAAGTCACAAGGTAATTCCAAAAAGTTTCTTGCCATAGGACGTTTTTCTCATAGGCACAAAGGGTTTGACCTGCTTATTGACGCTTTCCATCTCTTCGCCCAGCATAACAAAGAGTGGACGCTTGACATTGTAGGCGAAGGACCTGAGGAAGCTCTCTATAGGAAAAAGATTACGGATTACGGATTAGAGGAGAGGATTTTCCTTCACCCCTTTACCAACAATATACAACAGTATTACTCCAACGCACAGATTTATGTGCTCAGTTCTCGTTGGGAAGGCTTTGGGTTAGTCATTGTTGAGGCGATGGCTCATGGATTGCCTGTCATATCGTCTGACTTGCCTACCAGCAAGGAGATTATGGGAGAATTAGGCATCTATTTCGAGAATGGGAACATTAATCAGTTAGCACAGCGGCTTGGCGAAAGTACTAGCACCAACTGGCAGGAGACATCTGAAAAGGTCATGAAACGAGCTGATGACTTCGCTGTTTCAACAATCATCAGACAATGGAAAGAATTGATTGAGTGATGAAAGAGAAGTATTATGAAATAGTACGCTTCTGCATTGTCGGCGTGGTGGCCACGTTGATACAATATGCCGTCTATTACCTGTTGCTTCCCTACATGGACGAACGCATAGCACTGACCATCGGCTATATCGTGAGCTTCTGCTGTAACTACCTGATGACTACGCGCTTCACATTTCGTGTCAAGGCTAGCCCGAAGAATGCCGGAGGCTTTGCATTGAGCCATGTCATCAACTGGGCTTTGCAAGTGGTGAGCCTTAGCTTCTTCATCTGGATAGGTGTTGCAAAAGAGTGGGCTCCTATACCAATGTATATGGTCTGTGTGCCTGTGAATTTCCTTCTTGTCCGGTATTTTGTAAAAAGAGTTGAGCGTTGAAAATTAGATAATAAGAAAATCGTAAATAATTACAAAGGTATGTCTAAAGAACAACTACGAGAGAATTTGAAAGAGAATCCAAAACTGAAAAAGTTCCTGGATTACCTCATCATGAACCAGCGCGATGCAAGACCTCGATGGTACATTCGCCTGATAGCACCGCTCTACCAAAAGCGTGGACGTGGTTCCAAGATATACTGCAGCGTACGGATGGACACCCCACCCTACCGAAAATTCTCATTAGGTCGCCAGAGTGTGGTGGAATCCTTTTGCTGCATCAACAATGCCGTGGGCAATGTCATCATCGGCGACCATACTCGCATTGGAATTCACTGTACCGTCATTGGTCCAGTCACCATCGGCAGTCACGTCAATCTGGCACAGGGTATCACAGTCACAGCCCTAAACCATAACTTTGCAGAAACAGACAAACGTATTGACGAACAGGGCATTTCCACCAAACAGGTTACTATCAGTGACGATGTATGGATTGGAGCCAATTCTGTTATCCTGCCTGGCGTTACTATTGGCCGTCACGCTGTTGTAGCTGCTGGTGCTGTGGTTACCAAGGATGTGCCTGACAACTGTATTGTGGGGGGAGTACCTGCCACTATCATAAAGAAATTATCGGACTAAGATTATG
>JAEEGL011910681.1_pt1 | contig 15664 bp, 16 predicted proteins | sample 9134231 | NCBI WGS metagenome assembly JAEEGL01 (sample SAMN16246548, study PRJNA631951) | gut metagenome | biome: gut microbiome; feature: rumen; material: fiber-attached | host: Bos | place: Iran: Karaj | collected 2018-10
CCCGCCGTTACGCGCTGGCAAATAAGAACAAGGGTTGCGCTCGTTGCCGGACTTAACCGAACATCTCACGACACGAGCTGACGACAGCCATGCAGCACCTGTGTAAAGGTCCCGAAGGAAGAGGTACTTTCATACCCTGTCCTCTACATGTCAAGCCAAGGGAAGGTTCTTCGCGTTGCATCGAATTAAGCGACATGCTCCACCGCTTGTGCGGGTCCCCGTCAATTCCTTTAAGTTTTAGCCTTGCGGCCGTAGTCCTCAGGCGGTACACTTATCACGTTAGCTTGGATCCCGATACGATCGACATACCGAGACCTAGTGTACAATGTTGACGGCGTGGACTACAAGGGTATCTAATCCTTTTCGCTCCCCACGCTTTCGTGCCCGAGCGTCAGTATTCGTCAAGTAAGCTGCCTTCGCCTTTGGTGTTCTTCCGTATATCTACGCATTTCACTGCTACTCACGAAATTCCGCTTACCCCTCCAATACTCAAGTCGTGCAGTTTCGAGTCCTCACGATGATTAAGTCACCGACTTCCAGACTCGACACACACAACCGCCTGCGCACCCTTTACGCCCAGTAATTCCGAGTAACGCTCGCAGTCTCCGTATTACCGCGGCTGCTGGCACGGAGTTTGCCACTGCTTCCTCTTCGGCTTAACTCAAAATCGATTCTTCACCGACCTTTTGCTCACCGATGACAGGAGTTTACAATCCGAAGACCTTCATCCTCCACGCGACGTCGCACCATCAGGCTTTCGCCCATTGTGAATGATTCGAAACTGCTGCCACCCGTAGGTGTTTGGACCGTATCTCAGTTCCAATGTGGCCGTCCATCCTCTCAGACCGGCTACCCGTCTTAGCCTTGGTGGTCTTTTAAACCGCCAACAAGCTGATAGGCCGCAAGCCCCTCCATAAGCTTCATTGCAAAATTTTCAAGCTCCTTCCATGCGGAAGAATTTGATATCGGGCATTATCTCAATTTTCATCAAGCTATTCCCGTCTTAAGGGCAGGTTACTTACGTGTTACGCACCCGTTTGCCGCTTTCCGGTACCCGAAGGCACCTTCTCGCTCGACTTGCATGTCTTAGCCACGTCGCCAGCGTTCACTCTGAGCCAGGATCAAACTCTCCGTACAAAATTATCGCTAACATCGTACAGAGCTTTCCTTGCTCTTGTTTACGTTATTTAATACTCAGTTTTTTCTGAGGGTTGCTCTTCTTTAAAAAAGAACTTCCCTAAAAGTTTATTCGGTTTTCCCGAACAATGCACAAAGTAAATTTCAAAGAACGACATCATCATTTGACCGTTTTTCGTTTTACGTGTCAAGCGGCTTTTTACAACCCCGACGCTGAAAAACTTTCAAAGTAACGACACTTTTATGTGAAAACATTACCATAATTGCGTCAAGCGATTTTTTTAAAAAAAGTTAAAAAAATTTTAACTTTTATAAAAATTCGACCGTCGGACGGGTCGCGGCAACGTTCAGCCGACGCAGATTTTTCCGCTGCTGAGGCGATAAAGAATGCAAAATCGAACGCAGTTTCGCCAACGCCGCCTCGGGTTGTTCGATCGGAAACACAAGCGTCCAAGTGCCGCCGATATCGAATTCGATGCTTTGCCATTTTCTTTCCAAAAACGGGTCATAATGCCTCAACGAAAGTTTTTTTATCGCCTGAAAAACATCGGGCGCGTTCGAATTCAAAAATTGCAACAGCCGAAAAACGCTCCGAAAACCGAGGATTTTCCCGTCCTTCATCAGCGTTTTCGGAACACCCGACAACGTCGGATACGTTGCGAGTTGTTGTCTGCCGTATTGAAGCGGTTCAAAAATCACGCCTTCCATCGAAACCAGCCCGACGCTTCGTTTCCCGTTTTTAACCAGAAGAACCTTCGTGCACGGTCGATGTTCTTTGACCTGAATACGCAAGGCATCGGGAAATTCGCGTGCAATTTCGACCTCCTTGATCTGTTTGTATTGCAAGCAATGGTGTTGCAAAGAATTTAAATCGATCGCCATCAGTCCTTCGCCGAAAGGGACTTTAACGTTCGCAAGGAGCCAATCTTTTTGCAAAACGCCGTCGGTGGAGAAAAAAATCTTTTCCAACGGCTGAACGGTTTCCGTTTTTCCGACTGTCCGCCAAAGAATGAAACTGATTGCCGTAACAAAACTTAACACGATTCCCGCGCGCAACAACACCTTCCGCACGCGTTGCCATGTCCAACGCGGCTTTTGTTGCAGGGCTTTCCAGGAAGGATCGTGCTTTTTCTTCAAGAATTTTCGTCCCGTGCTTTTTAGGATTTAACCCAAAATAAGAGTTTTTTTAAAGAAAAGATACGCCACCGTTCCCCGTTGCAAGCAACAACGGAACACCCTTTTTATGAAAAAAACTTTCCGCTTCGTTCACAGGCACCATCCACCAATCGCCTCAACAACGCCTCAAACGTAATCCCGACGCACGCGGCAGATTTCGGCAAAAGGCTTTGCGCCGTCGTGCCGGGAATGGTGTTCATTTCCAAAAACCAAGCATTTCCGTCGGCATCCGTCACAAAATCCGCGCGACCGAAATCCCGACAGCCGGCTGCTTTAAAGAAAATTTCGGCAATCCGTCGCAACCGTTCCTCAACCGTATCGTCGAGCAATGCGGGGAAGATATACTCGCACGCACCCTCCGTGTATTTGTTGTGATAATCGTAAAAACCTTCCTTCGGACAAATTTCACCGACACCAAGTGCCCTCCCGTGCAAAATCCCGACTGTCAGTTCACGCCCGCGCACATAAGGTTCAAGCATCCAGTGCCCCTCTTTTACATCCGCCCAAGCCTCACATAAAGCGTCGAAATTTTCACACAAATGCACCCCGATGCTGCTGCCTTTGTCGGTCGGTTTTAACACAAAAGCCGTACTTTTCAGCATTTTTCCGATCGCTTCTCTGTCCAATGCCTGCCCAATCGTCGGTTCAACCGCCGGCAACACGGACAATCCGTTCTTCTCAGCTAAATGTTTGCTCCGAATTTTATCCATGCACAACGCACTCGCCTTCGGATCGCTGCCGACGTACGTAAAACCTTTTTCCTCCAACAACATCTGCAACTGTCCGTCTTCGCCGAAATCCCCGTGAATAAGCGGAAAAATCAAATCGCTTTCCGGGTTTAAATCCTGTGACAACGTGTTTTCGTCCAATCGCAACAATCGTGTCGGATACATCTTTTTTAACGCTTCAAACACGGGTTCCGCCGAATGCAACGAAACTTCACGCTCACCGCTTTGCCCGCCGCACAAAATTACAATGCTTTTAAAATTTTTCATAAAAATTCCTCCCAAAGTCTCCCTAAGATACGAACCTCCGGCTCCAACCAAACACCGCTTCGTTCATACACCGCCGTTCGCAGGGATTTTACCAAACGAATGACATCGTCAAACCGTCCGTTTCCGTTGTTCAGGATAAAATTCGCGTGTTGCGTGGAAACAAAAATCTCCCCTGCCCGCTTCCCTTTCGCCCCGCACTGTTCCAACAGTTGTCCTGCCGAACAGGATGGAGGGTTTTTGAAAAAACAACCGAGCGTCTTGCCTTTCGGCTGGGATTGTTCGCGCTTTTTGCGTAACTCCGCACGACGCTGACGAACCGCATCCGTCGTTGAACGGTACCCGCGCAACAGTGCCGACACAATCATGCCGTTTTGGAAGGTTTCGCAATAACGATAACCGTAGTCCAATTCCGAATGCGCCGTAGTACGAACCTTGCCGTTTTCATCGACCCAAACAACCCACTCAACAACATCCAAAATCCCCTGCCCGCCCGTCCCGGCGTTCACCGCCAACGCCCCGCCGACGGTTCCGGGGATACCGTCCAAAAACTCAAAACCGCCGACCGCATGCACCTCCGCCGCATCCAAAAACGCCTGCATACCCGTCCCGCAACCGACATGTACGTAAACAGCTTCCGAAGTTTCGCCGACCGTTTCCGAAATAGGAGCTTTCAAAAAATTTATAATCTCCCCCTCGGAAGCACTCGGGTCTATCGTTTTTGCTCCGAACAGACAGAAATCCCAACATTTCGCATTCATTCGCACAACCACACCGTCGATGCGATTTTCGGGAATAAGAACGTTCGAACCGCCGCCCAACGGGAAAATGACCAAGCCGATCCGACGACACTCGCGCAATAAGGTTTGCAGTTCATTTATACTTCGCGGTTCGCAGTAAAACAATGCCGAACCGCCGATGCCCATGAGAGAACAGTTTTTGAGCGACACGTTCGTTTTTAAGGTCACTCCGCACGTTTCAAAAAAATCCGCAACCGCCTGCATCCATTGCTCCAACCAACGACGCGCGTACTTATCAATTTTCCCGGCTCCGACAAACGCAATCGTCGTCGGCTGTTCGCACGCAACATACTCTTCGGGCTTCAGTTGTTCCGAAGGTTGCGCGTTCGGAAGCGCGTCCAAAAGCGTTTTCTCATTGCAATCGACCGCCTCAAACGCCTCATACAACGGGTGAATATACACCTTCGGGCAATGTTTCAGCTCGCGCACAAAACCCTCGAAGTAGCATTTCAGGCGCGATGCGCGATGCGGCTCGAACGCGATGACCAAAGCTGTTTTTTCTTGCTCCAACACCCGCAACAGTTCTTTCAACTCGTTCGGATGATGGGCGTAATCCGACAGAACCTTCAAGTGCGAAGTCTGTAGCAAAACCTCCTGCCGCCGTTTGACGCCCGGAAAAGAAGTGACATCCGATGCGGTCACCGTCTGCCCCGTCAGATAACGAAACGCAACACCTGCCGCCGTCGCATCAAACTCCAAAAATGTCGACGCGGGCGAAATGCGAAGCCGTTCGGTATGAAGTTGCGGAAAATCTTCGTTGGAAATCACGCATTTTTTCGTTCGTACCGCCAAATTTTCGAATACTTTTCGGTACATTTCCACAGTTTCATAGCGGCGCGGATGATCCCAATCGGTATTGAGAATAACGGTTACGTCGGGCGAAAAATCCTCAATTGTACCGTCGCTTTCGTCCAATTCCAACAGCGTCCAAACATTTTCATACTTCCCGCAACCGACTTCATACACATTATCTTGAAATTCCGCGCCGCCGATGTAATTGACGGGAATGTTATGAAGCCTGAAAAAGTGGATTAAATACGCGGTCGTTGTCGATTTCCCGTGACTGCCGCAAATCGCACACAAACGTTCGTTTTTTAACAGTTGCGCGACAAACGCACCACGCGGCATACACGGACAAACCGCCGAAGCTGCCTTCCGCAACGCATTATCTTTATCAACGGCGGATGAATAAACGCACACATCGCAACCGTTCGGAACCGTTTTCTGCCAATGTACAAAGGACAGCTGCAGTTTCCGTTCCTCCGTCGCAAAATCATCCCACCCGAAGACCGCATACCCTTTATCAACGAGAAACCGCGCCAGCGGAGCCATTCCCATACCGCCGACGCCCAATAAATACACACACGGCGGCTTATCGGTTCTCACAAATTTATTATATAATTTTCACCGCCGAACATTCACGCATTTTTTATCGGAAACATCTGTATATTTTAGGAACAACAACCGACGGTTTTCACCAATAAGAGGGCAATTTTGCCCTTTCGAACAAAAGCAAGCTACCCTAACACCTTCGCCACAATGCTCCCGACATCCGTCACGTTTTGTGCAATTTCAACTCCTGCCGTCTGTAAGGCGTTAATTTTCGAAAGCGCCGTGCCGGTATTGCCCGCAATCATCGCGCCGGCGTGTCCCATGCGTTTGCCTTCGGGCGTACGGCGACCGGCAATGTAACCGACCACCGGCTTGTGTACGTGTTGCCGAATAAAATCCGCCGCAACTTCCTCCGCGTTCCCGCCGATTTCGCCGATCAAAACAATAACCTCCGTCTGCGGATCGTCATTAAAAGCCCTCAAAACATCCGTAAAAGACGTTCCGACGACGGGATCGCCGCCGATTCCGATACACGTCGACTGCCCGTAACCGAGGGACGTCAGTTGATAAATCGCTTCAAACAGCAATGTTCCCGAGCGCGAAACAATCCCGATGGAACCTTCTTTGCAAATTTCGTTCGGAATAATCCCGACTTTACATTTTCCAGGCGCAATCAACCCGGGACCGTTGGGACCGATGAGGCGCGTTTTACTTCCGACCAAACAACGGCGAATGCGCAACATATCATGAACAGGAATACCTTCCGTGAGGCAAACTACCAGCGGAATTTCCGCATCGATTGCCTCCAAAATCGCATCCGTTGCATGCGGTGCGGGCACCGCAATGAACGAAACATCTGGATAAACGGCGGCGCACGCTTCGGCGACCGTATTAAAAACAGGGACATTGCCGTGAACAACCTCACCTCCTTTCCCGGGCGTGACGCCGCCGACAATTTTCGTCCCGTACGCCAGACAACTCGCCGAGTGCATCATCCCTGCATGCCCCGTAATTCCCTGCACAATCACGCGCGACGTTTGCTCGATCCAAATACTCATAAGGCTGCCTTCGTTTCCCGAACGATCGTTTCCACCGCCTGCGTTAAATCTTCCGTAGCAAAAACCGACAGACCGCTCCGTTGCAGTAACGTGAAACCTTCGTTTTTGCGGTTTCCCATCAAACGCATCACACATGGCACGCGAAGCACAACCGTTTCCGCCGCCGAAATCAGCCCCTGCGCTACGCGGTCGCACGGCAACGTACCACCGAAAATGTTAACAAACACACCGCGGGTTTTCGGATGTTTCAACAGAATACGGAATCCTGCCTCGATTTGTTCCGCGGAAGCCGTATCGCCGATATCCAGAAAATTCGCCGCCTTCCCGCCCAAAGCATCCAATAAATCAAGGGTCGCCATTCCCAATCCCGCGCCGTTCGCCAGACAGGCAATATCGCCGTCCAGCGCGACATAATTGTGAATACCGACGGATTTCGCTTCCGCCTCCGTCGGATCGACTTCGTTCGGATCGTCAAAAGAAGCAAAATTATCATGTCGAAAGCGCGCATTGTCGTCCAATTGCATCTTGCAGTCCAACGCCGACAAATGCCCCTCTTTCGTTAAAACCAAGGGATTGATTTCAATCAGACACGCGTCCGAAGCAACAAACGCACGGTAAAGATTGAGTACTAAATCGACACATTCTTTAAAAGCCTCGCCACTCAGTTGAAGCAAGTACGCCACCCGCCGCGCCTGAAAGGGTTGTAATCCCGAAAGCGGATCAACAGGAAACGTTAAAACCTTTTCGGGAGATTCTTTTGCGACCGTTTCGACATCACAACCGCCGCTGTCGGACGCCATCAACACGGGGCATTGACGATCGCGGTCGATGAGAAGAGAAAGATAAAACTCGCGCGCAACGGCAACGGTTTCCGTTACATAAACCTTATGAACAACCTTCCCGTCGGAACCCGTCTGGTTCGTCACCAGTGTCTTGCCGAACATATCCGCGACGACTTCGGCGGCATACTCCGTTTCCACCAACCGCACACCCGAGGTGCCGTTCTCCTTAAAATGCCCCTTCCCGCGACCGCCGGCATGAATTTGAGCCTTCACCGCCACCTTCGGGCGATCTTTAAACGCCTTCAAAACCGCCGCAATCGCAGAGGGTGTATTTTCTTCGATGCAAACCCCGAACGGGACGGATATATGAAAGGATTTTAAGAGCTCTTTTGCCCGATACTCGTGTACGTTCATCCTAATCGTATTGTCGGCGCAGGCTCGCGGATAAAATGCCCAGACTTTCGCGGTATTTGGTTACCGTTCGTCGGGCAATGTTCACCTGCTCCTTCGCCAGCAACGCCGCGATTTGTTGATCGCTCAACGGACTGCGTCGATCTTCGTCTTCCACAATTCGCTTAATGCGTTGCCTGACAACACTGTTAGAAATACGGCTCCCGGAAACATTCCGCAAGCCTTTTGTAAAAAAGTACTTAAACGCGAACACCCCGAACGGCGTCTCGACGTACTTGTTGGCGGTTGCGCGGCTGACGGTGGTCTCATGAACGCCCAAATCATCCGCAAGCATTTGCATCGTCAGCGGCTTTAAATGCGCGACACCTTGTTCGAAGAAACCTATCTGCCGTCGTAACAGCGCGCGCGCAATGTCCTCTACCGTTTTTTGCCGTTGCAAAATCGCGCGAATAAAAAATTGCCCGGAACGCATTTTAAGACGCAGATACGAACGTTCGGAGGGTCTCAGGTTTTTCGCCAGCAACAGTTTGCAATCGCTCCCGATGCGCAAATTCGGGATGTATTGACGGTTGAGTTCCACCACCCATTCGTTGAATTGATTTTTATAAATTTTTACGTCGGGAATAACGGTATGCGTCGGTTTGGACGCAAACACACTGCCGGGCGCGGGATTGAGCGTCGCAATATCATTGCGAACGGCGCTTTGGATATCTTTAACCGTCACTGAACATGCTTCCGCAATTTCAACCCACTTATTGCGAAGCAACGCATCGTAATGTTCCGATAAAATCTTAAATGCCAATGATTGATCTTTATTCTGATGCTTCAACTGCACCAATAAGCTCGAAACCGTATCCCGACATCCGACACCGATCGGATCCAGATTTTGAACAACCGCCAACGCCGCCGTTACCTGCTTCGGATCGGAAGCGGTCTGCTGCGCCAATTCCTCTTCGGACAACTCCAAAAAACCTTTTTCGTTCAGACTGCCGATAATAAAATCAACAACTTCGCGCAATTTCTTCGGCAAGTCCATACAACCGACCTGTTCCGATAAATGCTCCTGCAACGTCTCCTCCGACGTCAGCGACGCCATCATGAACTCATGATGTTTCACGGCTTCGGAACGGTCGGTGTTGTGCTCGAAACCGCCGCCGTACGTCTCAAATGTTTCGCTGCGTTTCCCGTCAACCTCCGGCATCGTCGGGACTTCCTCCAAAGCGGGATTGGTCGACATTTCTTCGCGGATCATCTCGCGCAAATCCAACGCGGACACCTGCAAAATCTTCAACGACTGCCGCAGCTGCGGCGCCAAAACCTGCGCCTGCGTCTGGAGCTGCCGAAGTTGAGCCATGGGTGTATTTATTGTAAGCGACAACCGTTCAAACGGGAAGGGCTTTTCGCGTTTCGCCGCCGTGTGCACAAAGAAAAAAGCCATCCGCTCGCCCACCAATCGTCGCGTTCAAAAAGCTTGACCTTCGGCGCGGTTTTTCGACAATGAGCTCATATGGCGGATAAGGCAAATAAGTTCCCGGAGAATGTTCGCGGCAAGTTTTACGTCGACAATCAGTGCATCGGATGCGCGCGCTGTCAGTACGATGCACCGGAATTTTTCGGTGCCCGCGACGACGGACTTTCCTACGTAAAAAAACAGCCGGCCGCCGAGCAGGAAATTCAAACCTGCACGGAGGAAATGGATTATTGCCCCGTCAACGCCATCGGAAACGACGGCGATCAGGCTTGATGCGGTGCAGATGCCGTATTTTGCGCATTTTAGGAGATTTTTTGTTTTTTCTGTCCTCCGTTGACGGCAGTGGCAATTAAAAAGGACGATTAGCTCAGTCGGTTAGAGCGTCCGGTTTACATCCGGCAGGTCGCAGGTTCGAGTCCTGCATCGTCCACCAGGAAGTGAGGTTTTTGGGCGTTTTTGGCTGTTTCATCGGAGATATTTCATCCGTTTGGCGTTTTGCTTCTGATTTGAGTTTTGGTTGAGAAACGGAGAAGAAACCTTGAAGAGATACACTTATGTGAGTACCTCTTCCGAAGTCTTTAGAAAACGTGCATATATTTTCCATTATCAGCACCGCAGAACGTCCTTATCTGACGTGGCTGAAGGAAAGGATAAAAACCGCGGAAGGTCGGGTGAACGGTCCGAAATATCAAAAAATACATGTCGGTGACGGCATCAAATTTGTCGATACCAAAACACATCGCTTTATTCAAGGTACGGCCGCCTTTAAACGCGACTATCCTTCGTTTGAAGAAATGTTGAAGAACGAAGGCGTTCGTAACATGCTCCCGTTCCTGAAGGATAGCGATTTAACCGAAGGCATTCTGGTGTATCGGAATTTTCCGGGCTCCGACCGCGTGAGGCAATTCGGATGCACGGCAATCGGCATCCGTATCGATAAATTCAAATTGTAAAACTCAAAAGAAAGCTTGCCGTCGGCGTTTCAACCGCCTCCAATGGGAACAGAGACGGTTGAACGGACGATTAGCTCAGCCGGTTAGAGCACATGCATCACACGCATGGGGTCGCAGGTTCGAGTCCTGCATCGTCCACCAGGCTTCGAAACCAATCACCTAAATCGATTCTCGGCTGTTGATTTCGGACGGAAGGGCGTTCTCGTCGGCAACCGTTCCGATGTCGCTTTTAACGGGAGAAACACCCAAATCGCGGTTCAGCATATCCATACGTTCCATCTTGGTAACACTCCGGTCGCTGTTTTCCATAACTACCTGCGGGATGGTTTTACCGCTTGAAATCGCCGCATCGGTCGTTGCCTGCGCGATTTTTGCCGTACCGGCTTCGGGAGCCGTCGGTGTTTCCCGATTGGTTTTGTTCTCAACCTGCGCGGTATTCTGCGTATCACGAACAACCGCATCGGCATAATTCGGAGTCACTTGACTGACAATACTGATAGGACCTGACATAGTACTTTTGTATATCGGACGATTTTTGGGAAATTAAGGAAAATCTATTAAAAGAATGACGGTTTGTTAAAAAAACACAAAAACATCGAAAAACTTTGCGCAAATATCCTCTCTGATGTTACCTATACAACTTTCGCAATCCGCCTTGTTCCTTTTTTAAAAACGGCATCATCTGCGATGCTAAAAAGCATTGTCCGTGACCAAAGGTGACCAAGCTAACCCTTTAAAATCTAAATCACTTCAATACAATTTCAAAAATCCCGTCCTCCATATCGGCGATATTGTAAAGATCCTCCAATACATTGAAGGTTTCTTCAAGATTTCGTCTTGAATGCTTCCAACCGCCGCCGTCCGTAATCCAAACGAATTTGAAATTTTTGATATGCTTTGCTTCTTCGGCGATCATTTTATAACTTCTTGCCGTTTCATTCAGTTTTGAACCTCCGCTTGCATAAAAATGGTTTCAATGGTGTAGATGCAAGTCGGCGTTTTGACGACAAAATCCCATCGTTTTGTGGAAATTCCCTTTGATGAAATTGCGGAAAGATCAATGTGATATTTGCATTCCACTTCGGTCAAATCTATCTCTTTGCAGTATTTGACGCCGGCTTTTTTCAGATAACATTCTACCAAAGCTTCCATTTGATGACCGCCGCGGTTTTTGCGTCCGTTGGAATCCAATCCGACTTCAACGCCCGTAACATAATCGTATAAATTGCTGACAATATGGTCTTGAAGTAAATCAAAAAGCTCCGCTTGTCGCATGAAATACGTGTATTGTTCAACGGTTTGCGTTTTTTCGTCAAATCGATACGCTGTGTCACCGAATTTTGCATCGTGGCAATGAATTTCATTTTTTCGTACCGCTAAAAGTATCGATATCGCTTTGAGACATTCGGGATATTTGGTCAAAATTGCCCTAAAATCCGCCTCGATATTTTTTGAACCGACAAGCGAATTAAGGATATTGATTTCAATTTTCAGACGTTCGGCGTTTTGGTAAGCCTGTTTAAAATCCGTATAATAGCCGTACCCGTTTATGGACGATCGGAAGGTTGCAAACCATCTGGAAAAAGTTCGTGTATGCATTCGTTTTTTAATCTCCTGACGGACAGTTGCAGATATTCGTGATTGCGGTCAATACCGATATACCTTCGTCCTAGCCGTTTGCAGGCAACGCCCGTTGTCGAGGAGCCGCAAAAAGGATCCAAAACAATATCACCTTCCAGCGTTGACGCCGAAATGATACGTTCCAACAGATAAACGGGCTTCTGGGTCGGATGTTTGCCGAATTGCTTTTCGGTCAACGGTGTTAACGTGCCCGTCCAGACATCTTTCATTTGCTTGCCACCGTTGACAGCTTTCATCCGTTCATAGTCGAAGTAATGCTTTGCGTTTTTATCCGCTTTTTGCGCCCAAAGAATGGTTTCGGTGCTGTGCGTGAAACAGCGGCACGCCAAATTCGGCGGCGGATTGGTCTTCTGCCACGTAATGTTGTTGATGATTTTAAACCCTTCCTGTTCGAGTGCCCAACCGACCGAGTAGATATTGTGCAATGTTCCGCTAATCCATAAAGTACCGTTCGGTTTCAACGCACGGCGACACAAACGGATCCAGCGACGGTTAAAAGCGTGTTTTCCTTCAAGACTTTCAATTTTATCCCAATCGCCTTTGTTCACGGATACCGCCTTGCCCGAACTGCAGGTGATGCCGTCATTGGAAAGAAAATAAGGCGGATCCGCGAAAATCATGTCAGCTGTCTCGGGTGACATCTGCTCCAACGCATCAAACGTGTCCGAAAGATACAGTGCCGCATTATCATCGCAATAATACGGCTTTAAATTCCCGAAAAACGTTCCCGCGTCGAACACGCCCTATGCCCTCTTCCTACCGTTGGTTTGAAAAGACAGAACTCGAGGCAGAGCCACGCACATCGCCCGCACGAAAACGAAAGAAACCACGCGCACAAAAAAGAAAATGTGCGCACAACACGCAATCCGCCTTCGCGGAGACCGCGTTAACGCTTCGAGAACTGGAAACGCTTTCTTGCGCCGGAACGCCCCGGTTTCTTACGCTCTCTGATTCTGGAATCGCGAGTCAACAAACCCGCTTTCTTCAAAGGGATGCGCCACTCGGCATTGACTTTCTCCAAAGCACGCGCGATGCCTAACACCATCGCATCCGTTTGCCCCATCCAACCGCCGCCGGAAACCCAGGCGCGAACGTCAAAGCCGTTCTCGTCCTCGATCACGCGAAACGGTCGCTCCAAACGCATACGTACATCTTCCTGCAACTGCGACTTATCAACCGCTTTACCGTTAATCAGCCAGATGCCGCTCCCTCTCGAAAGGCGAACCTTCGCAACCGAACCCTTGCGACGCCCCACTGTCACAAACTCCTCGCCCGGAGCCTTCTTCAACTTCACTGCGGGCACCTCTTCCGTTTTTTTGACTGCCTTCTTCGTTGCTTTAACCGACTTTTTTGCGGTAGCGGCTGACTTCTCTGCGGTAGCGGCTGACATAATAAATTACATTTCGAGTGCAATCGGCGATTGAGCTTTGTAAGGATGCTCCTTCCCAACACAAACGCGCAACTTCTTTAACATGAAACGCGACAAATTGTTCTTCGGCATCATGCCGCGAACGGCGTTCATCAAAATCAACTCGGGATGGCGCTCGCGAAGTTCATGCAGGTTACGCACGTGCAATCCGCTTTGATAGCCCGAATGGGTCGTGTAGGTCTTATCCTGCTCCTTCTGACCCGTAACTTTAATCTTTTCGGCATTGATGACCACCACGTAATCGCCCGTGTCGCAATGCGCCGTGTACGTCGGCTTGTTGCGACCGCGCAAAATGTTCGCAATTTTGACCGCCAAACGCCCCAAAATCTGCCCTTCGGCATCGATTAAATACCACTTTTGCTCGGACGGCTTCCGTTGCGTAACCAGTGTCGTGCTCATCTCAAATCCCGATATACACCCTCAGTAAGGTATTGCCGAACGCTCCCGTCAAGCCTTTTAAGGGAAAAATTTTGCGCGTGCCCTAAACATTTTTGCGCGACGGCTACTGATTATTTCACACCTAATAAAAAACTTCGCGGTGGACTTTTTACGGAAAAACCTTCATAATAAGTTTAGTCGAACGCGCTTATGGAATTCGCCAAGAGCATGGAACGCATCGGTCGATTGACGGGAGCCGACATCCCGCCGCCCGACGAAGAAGGCTGCTGTTTGTGGGAACAAGACGGGCACCGTTACAAAACCTTTCAGCGCAACCGCAAATGGCATTGGGAATGTTCCTGGGGCGAAAAAATGTCGGATACCTTCGAACATCGTAACCTGCTGTCTCAAATTCTGCAGTTTAACCTGAAACGCATGCGGTTTTTGGATGCCACGCTCTTTTTAAATCCTTCCGACAAACGGTTATACCTGCGGCAAACAATTGCGCCCGAAACGGTAGATGAAAAAAACATCGAGGAACGGTTCAATGATTTTCTGCTGAACATCGAAGTCATGGAGGAACGATTTTTCCCGAAATTGTCGGAACAACGGTAGCATGAAGCGTCTTTGGACAGGTTTTTGGCTCCTAACAGCAATCGCACGGTTCCAGACCGCAACGTTTGCGGCACCGACCGTCATGTTTTCGGAGGAACCGACACCGCCGTCTCAAACGCCGAACGACAATGCGGACGAACCGCAAATCGAGTTTTACACGCAGGACGAGCCGGAAGCCGAAGAAATAAAATTCGACAAGCCGAAACTGCACGATTTTTGGCCGAAAAACACCGCTTATTTGTTTGTGCGCAACAAACCGATTGCCGATTCGGTGGCGGATTTTTGCAAAATGCAGGGTATTGATGCGGTTTTGAGCGAACGTCTCAAAGACAACAAACAACGCGTCAATCGTTCGTTTGAAAAGATGTATCCGACGCATATTTGGGATCAACTGGCGAAAGCGTACGGCTTACTGTGGTTCTTCGACGGTCATGCGCTGTATGTCTACGAATCGAGCGAAATTCAAACACAAATCTTCAAAATTCACCCGTTGCAAATCGATCCGCTGCTCGACGTCATCGACACCATGGGATTTTACGGTTCCAACATGCGCATTCGTCCGATGCGCGAAGGCGGCATCCTCATCGTCAGCGGCACGCCGAAAATGATTGAACTGCTGACGAGCATCACCGAGAACATCTCTTTATATAAAACATCCGAAACCGATCGCCTGGACGTTAAAGTATTCCATTTGAAACATGCTTGGGCAGATGATAAAGAAATCGGCGGTTTAAACATTCCCGGCGTCGCGACGTTACTGAACAACATTTTGGGGAAGCAGGAAAATGCCGAAAACGCTTTAAAATCCGCCTCGCAAACGGCTTCCGCAAAGAAGGTTACCTCCCTGCGCGAAAAGGACACGGACGAAAAAAATAAGAAAGCAACGCCAAAGGAAAACGAAAAAACGGACGAGAAAGCAGAAAATTCCAACGAAGGAAGCGACAAAGTCAAATCCGAAGGCGGCGTCATTACCGTCGATCCGCGTCAAAATGCGGTCATCGTCAAAGATTATCGACACAACCTGCCCATGTACCAGGAGCTGATAGACTTGCTGGACGTACCAACGGAATTGATTGAAATTCAGGCGGCGATTGTCAACGTTTCCAAGGGTTGCGATTTCAAAATCGGCTCTGACGAGGTCACGGTAAGCTCTACGCGTCATAACGATCGCACCTGGTTTTCTTATAAACCCGTCTCGACCAACGACACGGGCTTAAATGTACAACTGAACGGTGTCGTGAACGGCATCCAATTCATGACGGCAATCAACGCACTTGCAAGCAAAAATCTAAGCAAAGTGTTGGCTCGACCGTCTGTCCTTACCATGAACAACCTGACCGCCGTTATGGAACAGGGAAAAACGTACTATTTGGAAGTCAAGGGCAACAAAGCCGGCGATATGTATTCCGTCGAAGCCAATACGAATTTGAAAGTAACCCCGCACCTGCTCACAAAAGACGGGCAAACGTGCATTCAGTTGATTTTGGAC